>Ga0153980_1000027_pt1 | contig 194442 bp, 168 predicted proteins | sample TSGA064MetaG_FD_104722 | JGI IMG/M metagenome (GOLD analysis project Ga0153980, IMG submission 104722) | Attine ant fungus gardens microbial communities from Georgia, USA - TSGA064 MetaG | ecosystem: Host-associated > Fungi > Mycelium > Unclassified | place: USA: Georgia, Magnolia Springs... | reverse complement strand
CGTTTTTCGCTCACCTGCCTAGGTGGTGGAACTGGTAGACACGCAGGACTTAAAATCCTGTTCCCGTTAAGGGAGTGCGGGTTCGATTCCCGCCCTAGGTACAAGAAAGCTCATCAGTCGATGGGCTTTTCTTGTTTATAGTGTATATTGCCAGCCCTCGTTTTGAAAAAATTAATCGCCAGACTATTTAAACTTCAGACAGAATTTGGAGCTAAGCTGGATTCGGTCGCGGACATAGGGACATACCTGATGGCTTTCATGGGAATGATAACAACGGTTCCCCAGCTTTCATTTATGGTCTTATAAAATAACTAGCTACCTACAGGGCATATTTATCTTTAGCTACTTCGTACTAGGATTTCATGCAATCTATTTTCACCTAATGTTAATCGTGAGTTGTCTGGCTTATCTGGAGGAATTAATTCTAGTGATTACCCCACCAAAGCTGCGATCCAATTTGAAGAGCATATTCTTTATCCAACAACAAAAAAGAGGTTGACCATGTATCTGTTTATTGCGAATATAATGCTATTATTTTTGGAATAGGTGCTTTAGTTACACTGCATCTCAATAAGGACAGTCAAGCTGATCCTGCCAAAGAGCGTTGGTTAAAACTCGGCGTTTATTAACCATTCCCCTAAGCACAATCGTAAATTTATATATCTTATTTCCCTGAGCTCTCCCCCTTTCTTTGTATCAAGTGCCTATTATATCTGCCAATAGGCAAACTGAAAGCGGATCCAGACCAATTATTTCAATTCCAGATCCATTTGATATTTCCCTGCTTCCAATTGGACTGCCTTGCTATTGCGGATATTCTCAGGTGGATAAAACGTTGCCGTGGCATTTGCCGGTATCTCCACAGTATATTCAACTTTGTTTCCCTTTACTTTCCAACTAGATACGATATTACCATACGGAGACTGATAAGAAATCGAAGACTCCTTGAGTTCCTTCGGGAAAATGGGTTTTAATAGCACATGTTTAAAACCAGCCTGTGTTGGGTCTGGCAGAATGCCGCCGATGGATTTGAAAAACCAGCCTCCGATTTCACCAAACATCATGTGATTATCAGAGATATCCCGCGTGGCGTTCAGATCCCAGTTCTCGAGCAAAGTAGTCGCCCCATTGACAATCCACCATCCCCAGGAAGGATAGGTATCCTGTACAGCAACTTTATAGGCCGTTTCTTCATAGCCATTATCCTTCAATGCATTCAGGAGTGCTTTTGCCCCCAAGACACCGACATCCAGATGAAAATTGGTCTCCTCTACCTTGCTATTTAGGTTGGAAGCGACTTTGGCTTTCATCGCTTCTGGTACAACGCCCCAATATAAAGGTACACTTAGCTCGGTCTGTGTTCCCGTACTGTAAATCCCCTTTGCAGTATCCAAAAATTTAGCATTGATGGCATCTTTAATCTTCTGGCTTAATCGTTCATATTTCTGCTGGTCAGCTGTTTTTCCAAACATCTTTGCCGCGGAAGCCAGTATCGTTGCATCGACGTAAAAGTACACCGATGAGGTAAGTTCAAGATTAGACTGCGATTTGACCGGTACCCAATCCCCCCGACCGAAGGTGGTCAGTCCAGTGGGACTGATTCCGTCCACGTAATCCACATAACGTTTGATATTGTCATAACATTCCGCTAATAGGCTTGCATCACCGTAAAACAGATAGGTCTGCCATGGAATAATAGCAATGGTACTTGTCCAGTCCAAGCCATTTGCCGTACCGTAACCCCAGCCGCCTGTTGGAATGATATCCGGCAACACACCGTTTTCCTGTTGCTCGTCCCGATGATCGGCCATCCATTTCTCATAAACTGTGATGCCGTCAAAATTATAATAAGCTGTTTCAATAGCGAGGTGACCATCCCCGGTCCAGCCATTTTTCTCCCGCTGTGGACAGTCCGTGGGATACCCCATCAAATTGGATAAATAGGCATTATTGGTTGCTTCCCATAACCCGTTTATTAAGGAGGATGAGGTTTCCAACTGGCCAATTGGACGCACATCGCTATGCATAAAATAAGCCGTAACGGCCGACTTGTCCAACACTACCGGTTCACTGCTGCTCACTTCGACATAGCGGAAACCTTTATAGCCAAATTTCGCCATAAATTCATCCTCTTTTTTACCGCTCAGCGTCAGAATATCGGTTTGAAAGGGCTCCAGTTCTTTATTCCCACGATAATAAACATCAATATTGGACTGGTCCAGGCGTCCATTTGCATGCAATCGTTCACCGTGTTTGATCTTGACCACAGTTCCGACTTTTCCTTTCATCTTGATCTTTGTCAGGCCAGCCATATTCTGTCCCATATCAAAGACATAGGTACTATCATTGATCTTTTTCATTGATTTCGGTTCATACGATTTAACCAGGCGTATGGGGACCGTCTGTTGTGAGACAATGTTTGTGGAAGGCGGGTTCCGATACTGAACAGTATGCCACTGCTTATCGTCAAAGGTCGGCATATCCCATCCCGGCATCTCCAGACGGGCATCATAATGTTCGCCCGTATAGATATTGTTGTAGCGGATAGGTCCTGCAGCGGTTTTCCAGCTTTGATCCGAGCTTACTGTTTCCTCACTGCCATCCTGATAGACAATGCGCAGATCCAAACAAAATGTCGGGCGGTCACGCCAGGGCGCTTTGTCAAAATCCCATACCGCCAGAGGCTGATGATTATACCAGCCATTTCCCAAGACCACGGCGAGGACATTGTCTCCCTGCTGAAGTTGCCGTGTTACGTCTTCCACCACATATAAAGTACGTTTATCAAATCGGGTATACATCGGATCCAGCCTGTGATCGCCGATTTTCTTGCCATTTACGGAAAGTTCATAAAGTCCCGCCACAGCAATGTAAGCACGGGCCGACTTGATCGGTTTGGCAGCTTTAAAAGCTCTTCTGAAATAAGGTGCAGGCTGTTCGTGAATATCGTGATTATCGCTTATCCATTTTCCCTTCCAGTGCTCCATCCCCATCATTCCGGTTTCGAATGAGGCAATGGAAGACATACCTGGCTGTCCATTTTTATCCCAGGCAAGGACTTTCCAAAAATACTTTGTCTGCGGTTTCAATGCCCGCCCCTTGTAGTGGATCAGCATGTCGGAATTTAACTGCTTTCCACTATTCCAGCTACTAGATTTATTTTTCACCAATGCCATTGAATCTGTATCTACCATAATTTGATAAGCCGATTGCTTTGCTCCCGGCCGTTTATCGTCCAGCTGCCAGCTCAGACGGGGATTTGGCTTATCTACACCCAGTGGATTTTGGAGATGCTCACAGTTGAGCGCAATGGGTACACATTCTTTTCGCTGCTGTGCATACAGGAATGTGCCCATGCACAACATTGTCATTAGTAAAGTCTTCCGCATAGTTGGTTTATACATGTTGTCTCTTGCTTTTCCCAAAATTGAATTGAATTTACATCCTGAGCGATCATGGGTAAATTCAGCAAAACAACAAGAGGTGTTAAATTGTTTTAGTTGATCCAAAAACGAATATATTAATTATTTTCAACATACTAAACTGTACTGTCCTGTTGCGAAGTATTTAAAATTAACGGCGATGTTTTGGATTTTTCATCAAAATAGTCCTATATTAGTTCCGACTTTAGGGGTGTCTGCATTTGCAGGCTGAGATTTTACCCTTATAACCTGATCCAGATCATACTGGCGTAGGGAAAAGTAAGCTGTCTTCCGGATACATTACTGTATCTTGTTGTGGCCATTCCTAAAGTTTTACCAAAAAAATAAAAAGGAATGGAACTTACAATCAATCATCAAATCCGATTTTTCGACCCGGCACCCAACTCTTTAGCCGATCTTTTACAGGTTGAACTTTCCGGTAAAACACAAGGTGTCGCTGTAGCACTCAACAATCAGGTTATTCCCAAAGACGACTGGTCCAAAACCCAGCTGCAATCCAACGACCAAATCCTGCTTATTACCGCTACACAAGGTGGTTAACCCCCAATGGAACATATTCAATTCAATATACCTAATTCCCCATGCACATGACATCAGAAAAAATCACACAGACCGCTTTTCCAAATTCGACCAAGGTCTTTGTCCCCGGAACACTTTATCCTATCCAAGTAGCCATGCGCCAAATTTCGTTAAGCCCTACCAAATTGAGCAATGGCCAGATCGAAGTGAATCCGCCCATCACCCTATACGATACCTCAGGTCCCTACACAGACGGGATGCAGGAGATTGACATCCGCAAGGGACTCCCCCGCCTTCGGGACCAATGGATCCTGGACCGCAAGGATGTGGAACAGCTGGAGGGCATCAGCTCGACTTACGGGCAAGAGCGTCTGGCGGATACAACACTGGACGAACTTCGTTTTGCCTACAGCCATAAACCCAAGGTTGCGGCGCAGGGAAAAAATGTGACGCAATTGCACTATGCCAGAAAAGGTATCATTACCCCAGAGATGGAATATGTTGCCATCCGCGAAAACCAACGGATAGCACAGCTGGCTGACAGCACCCCCGGTATGGATCACCAGCATCCTGGCGAGAGCTTTGGCGCCCGAACTGCCGGAAAATATATTACGCCGGAGTTTGTCCGGGAGGAAATCGCTGCCGGCAGAGCAATTATTCCGAACAACATCAATCATCCTGAAAGCGAGCCGATGATTATCGGCCGTAATTTTCTGGTAAAAATCAACGCCAACATCGGCAATAGTGCGGTCAGTTCCAGCATTGAAGAAGAGGTAGAAAAAGCAGTCTGGGCCTGCCGCTGGGGTGCCGATACCATCATGGATCTGTCTACAGGAAAAAATATCCACGAAACCCGTGAATGGATTATCCGCAACTCACCTGTGCCAATAGGCACTGTCCCGATCTATCAGGCACTCGAAAAAGTGAAAGGTGTTGCCGAAGATCTCACCTGGGAGATATTTCGGGATACGCTGATTGAACAGGCCGAACAGGGTGTATCTTATTTCACCATCCATGCCGGTGTCCTACTGCGCTACATTCATTTAACGGCAAGGCGCGTAACCGGTATCGTGTCAAGAGGTGGATCCATTATGGCCAAATGGTGTCTTTTTCATCATCAGGAAAACTTTCTTTATACTCATTTTGAAGAGATCTGCCAGATCATGAAGCAGTATGATGTTGCTTTTTCGCTTGGCGATGGCTTGCGTCCGGGTGCCATTGCAGATGCCAATGATGCTGCCCAATTTGCCGAACTCGAAACCCTGGGTGAGTTGACAAAGATCGCCTGGAAACATGATGTACAGGTGATGATCGAGGGGCCGGGCCACGTTCCTATGCAGCTGATCAAAGAGAACATGGAAAAGCAGCTGGAATGTTGCGACGAGGCGCCATTTTACACCTTGGGCCCACTGACCACTGATATTGCACCGGGATATGACCACATTACCTCGGCTATTGGCGCGGCAATGATCGGCTGGTACGGCTGTGCCATGCTCTGTTATGTAACACCAAAAGAGCACCTTGGGCTCCCAAATAAAAAGGATGTGAAAGATGGCGTCATCACTTACAAACTGGCAGCCCATGCAGCAGATCTGGCCAAAGGGCATCCTGGGGCGCAGTACCGCGACAACGTCCTGAGTAAGGCCAGATTTGAATTCCGATGGGAGGATCAGTTCAACCTATCTCTTGATCCGGATACCGCCCGTGAATATCACGACGAAACACTGCCCGCTGATGCTGCCAAAGTAGCCCATTTCTGCTCAATGTGCGGGCCGAAATTCTGCTCCATGAAAATTACACAGGAAATCCGGGATACTGCCGCACAGGGTATGTTGGAAAAATCGCAGGAATTCATCGCCCAAGGAAAGGAAATCTACTTATGATCATTGCGTTGACAGCAGCGGAGGAAGTTACTTCAGAATTGGATATCATACATCATCTCTTTGCACAGGGGCTGGATCTCCTCCATCTGCGAAAATATCATTTCACAGATGAGCAAATGTACCGGTATGCGGCATCTATAGATGCCGCATACCACGATCGACTGGTTCTCCACTCCCATCCGCAGCTATCAGATGCACTTCAAATCAGCAGAATTCACTTCAATGAACATCATCGGCAAAGCGGGCTGTTCGACCGGCATCATCATTTCGGGAGCATCTGTTCGACTTCGGTCCATCATATCAGTCAGTTCAATACCTTGGACACACGCTGGAAATATGCCTTTTTAAGTCCCTTATTTCCAAGTATCTCAAAAATAGGCTATGGCCGGGACGATGCCTTATTGGATCAGCTGCCGCTAAGGTCCAATTTTGATGTCGGCTTAATTGGCCTTGGCGGGATAACAGCCGCAAATGGCCTGCTCCCCCTCCGGGCAGGAGCAGACGGGATCGCTTTATTGGGTGCCCTGTGGCAGGCCCCCGACCCTATTCAACATTTTATCACATGCAAACAGCTATGCTCGAAAAACTACAATATATCTCCCAGGGACTGACACTGACAGACCAAAAGAATAACATCTTAAAAGCTTTGGATGCAGGTGCCACATGGATTCAGATCCGGTGGAAACAAGCGGATAAAGCTTCATTCTCGCTGCTCGCGCAGCAAATGCTACAGGTTTGCCAGCACTTTGAAGCCAAATGCATCATCAATGATCATGTGCAGCTTGCCAAGGAGCTAGATGTTGATGGTGTACACCTTGGCTTAACGGATTGCGGTATAGCTGAGGCTCGCCAGTTGTTGGGAGCGACAAAAATTATTGGCGGGACAGCAAATAGCCTGCAAGATGTGCAACAGCGGATAGCCGAAAAATGTGATTACATCGGACTCGGCCCATATAAACATACTTATACAAAACAAAAGCTCAGTCCACTGTTGGGCATTGCCGGATATGAACATATCATCCGGGAAATCCGCCGACAGGAACTTGCTCCTGTTCTGATCTTCGCTATCGGTGGGATCAGCAGCATCGAAGATATCCAACGTTTAACAGAGACAGGAGTTTATGGGATAGCGGTATCAGGACTGATCACCCAGACACCAAATATTATTTCATCCATTAAAAATCTTTTACCATGAGCACATTACACATAGCCAATCGCAGCTTTGAATCCAGATTATTTATGGGAACGGGCAAATTCGGCAATCTAGATGAGATGAGCGCGGCTGTTAATGCTTCTAGTTCACAGCTCGTTACCGTTGCATTAAAACGGGTTGCATTAAAAAGGATCGATCAGCTCGCTGTACAAGACGAATTGACGGCTGCACTAGACCTAACAAAAATAGACTTACTCCCCAATACTTCGGGTGCCAGGACAGCAGCGGAAGCAGTTTTAGCGGCCCAACTGGCCAGGGAAGCGCTGGAAACAAACTGGGTAAAACTGGAAATCCATCCCGACCCCCGTTATCTGCTACCTGACCCGATTGAAACTTTACGTGCGACAGAGGAGCTGGCAAAACTGGGCTTTGTCGTCATGCCTTATATTCATGCAGACCCTGTACTCTGTAAACGTCTGGAAAATGCAGGTACTGCCGTTGTCATGCCCCTGGGCGCACCGATCGGTAGCAACAAAGGGCTGCGTACCTTGGACTTTCTGGAAATCATTATCGAGGAAAGCAATGTCCCCGTAGTCGTTGACGCAGGCATTGGGGCTCCCTCGGATGCCGCTAAAGCGATGGAAATCGGTGCGGATGCTGTACTGGTCAATACGGCAATTGCCATTTCCAATAATCCGGTACAGATGGCTGCGGCATTTAAGCAAGCAGTCAGCGCCGGGCGCAAGGCTTATGAGGCGGGATTGGGTCCCATTACTTCGCAGGCAGTCAGTTCTAGTCCGCTAACATCATTTTTATTTGATTGATCCAACACCATGACTGATTTTAAAGAGCTACTCGCGCAATATCGCTGGAAAGATGTCCAAACGAAGATTTATGGGACCTCGGATCGGGATGTCCGCCATGCACTTGACCGGGATAATTTGACGCTCAACGATTTTCTCGCCCTAATTTCACCGGCCGCCACACCTTATCTGGAGCAAATGGCAGTCAAGGCACAGCAGATCACACAACGACGCTTTGGCAAGACTATCCAACTCTACGCCCCCCTTTACCTCAGCAATGAGTGTCAGAATATCTGTACTTACTGCGGTTTTAGCATGGACAACAAGATTCGGCGCAAAACATTGAACAACACTGAATTGTTGCTGGAAGCGATGGCACTCAAATCCATGGGCGTCAACCATGTACTACTGGTCAGCGGTGAAGCAAATAAGACCGTGGAAATTAACTATTTCCTTCGGGCGATTGAGCTGCTTAAGCCTCATTTCGCCCAAATATCCATCGAGGTACAACCTCTTGAACTGGCGGAATATCAATTATTACAGACTGCAGGAGTATATGCTGTTTTAGTCTATCAGGAGACCTATCATCGGGAAGTATATAGAAAATACCATCCCAAAGGTAAGAAATCGAATTTTGATTACCGTTTGGACACTCCGGACCGCATCGGGCAGGCAGGCATTCATAAAATTGGATTGGGGGTGTTACTCGGGTTGGAGGATTGGCGTGTGGACAGCTTCTTTACCGCGGCTCACATCGCCTATTTGCAAAAAAACTACTGGCAGACCCGGTACTCCATTTCCTTTCCGCGGCTGCGGCCAGCAGCAGGTTCCGTTGCTCCCAATTTTCATCTTTCGGATAAGCATCTGCTGCAATTGATCTGTGCTTACCGATTATGGAATGAAAATCTAGAGATTTCCATTTCTACCCGGGAAAATGAAAGCTTTAGGGATCATATCATTCCTATTGGGGTAACAACAATGAGTGCAGCTTCCAAAACAAACCCCGGTGGGTATGTTGTTGATCCGCAAGCCCTGGAGCAATTTGAGGTCAGTGACGAGCGGGATATGGAAACCATAAAAAATCAAATCCGAAAAAAGGGATACGCACCCGTGATGAAAGATTGGGAAAGTACTTATTCAGGACTAATTCGCTAAGTAGATGAAAGAGGATCTTATTTTCGAACGCTATAGCCGACAAATCTTTATCGAAGAAATTGGTGTCTCAGGACAGCGAAAAATCATGAATGCCAAAGTACTGATTGTTGGAGCCGGCGGACTGGGGAGTCCTGTATTGCAATATCTGGCAGCTGCTGGCATAGGTGTGCTTGCTCTGGCAGATTTTGACCGGGTAGAACTACATAACCTCAATAGGCAGGTGATCCACGGCGAAAAGCAGCTCCATAAAACCAAAACCAGCAGCGCCGTTGACTTTATGCAACAGCACAACAGTACAATTGATTTCCGGCCCATACAGGTTAAAATTGATATTGACAATGCAGCAGAAATTCTTCGGCCCTATGATATCATTGTGGATTGCTGCGACAACTTTAAAACGCGTTACCTGCTCAATGATACCTGTCTAAAGCTTCACAAGCCTTTAGTCTATGGAAGTATACATGGATTTGAAGGACAATTGGCCGTATTTAATTATCAGGGCAGTAAACATCTGCTCGACCTGTTTCCCACAGTCCCGCCCCCTGAACAGGTACCCAACTGTGATAAAAATGGTGTGCTGGGTCCATTACCCGGAATAATAGGGAGTATGATGGCCATGCAGGTACTCAAAATGGCCGCCGGGCTGCCTGTAGACGCTAATCAATTGACCCTTGTAGATACGCTGCATTGGCGCTTTTCGAAGCTTTCTTTCTAACATATGAAATAACGAGCTCTCCCCTCTGCGGGGAGCTCCTCATTTATCATGAAAATTCATTTAAAACAAGCATTGGCAAACAATATTTCCTAATTTTAGTTATATATTAGCAAGCTAAAATGTCAACTATACAATCTGGAATGAAAAAAGTAATCTATCCATTACTATCACTCGCTTTATTACCTTTATTTTCAACTGCCCAAGAGACAAAAATCACTGCTGATGATCTCTTTGCCAAAGCGCGTAAGGTAGCCTTTGATTCAAAAGATTATCCGCAGGCCATTCAATTATCAAAACAGGCACTTCTGCAGGCACCGGATTATACAGACATCAGCATCTTCCTCGGACGCCTTTACACTTGGTCGGACAAGATTGATTCCGCCCGGACACTCTTTAATGAGCTGGACCTAAAAGGCACAAAAGATGAAGACTTCTTTTTAGCCTATGCAGCGCTGGAGTACTGGAACGACCAGGCTGAGAAAGCCAGCCAACTGACCGACAAAGGGCTAGGTTTTCATCCGCAATCACAGGATCTGCTTTTGTTAAAAGCCAAGATCAACTATAGCGCCAACCGCTACGAGATCGCCGAAAGTGCTGTCCACCAACTCCTCAAGATCGACCCGAAAAATGCGGAAGCGCGGTCTTTGGCCAAAAACATTGAGGAATATACCGCTAAAAACGCCATTGGCCTAACTTATAATTTCGTCTATTTTGACAAACAGTTTGACAATAACTGGCACATCGTTGGCTTGAGCTATAAACGTGCTACTCCCATCGGGTCCGTGATCTTTAGAACAAATTATGCAAATAAATTTGCCGAGAACGGTGTACAGTTTGAAATGGAAGCTTACCCACGCCTATCCAAGCTATTCTATCTCTATGTTGGTGCAGGTTACTCCAATAATGTCGGCATATTTGCCAAATACCGCACCGGTGTATCCTTATACGCCAACCTACCAAACAGTTTTGAAGGAGAAATCGGATACCGACAGCTCTATTTCAGCGACAATATCTGGATGTATACGGCTTCTGTCGGAAAGTATTACCAAAATTTCTGGTTCAATCTGAGAACATACCTCACTCCCGGCGAAGAGAATATTTCCCAATCTTATACCGGAACAGTGCGTTACTATACAAAAGGTGCTAACGATTACTTCGGATTTAGTGCCGGGACAGGTTTGAGTCCCGAGGAAAACCGAAATAATCTATTGGACAACGCTCCATACAAATTAAAGACATTCAAAGTAGGTGCTGAGTACAATTTTTCGGTCAGACAAATTAACCTATTTTCGATCTCGGGCACCTATTATAACCAAGAATTCCGACCAAAAGAAAAAGGAAACCAACTGGATATCATCCTTGGTTATATCCGCAAATTTTAGTCTTTCTTCAAAGAACCAAAATAATTAGCATAAACACTGTCGGGTAGCAATCGTTTTTGGGTATAAAATAGTTTGTTCTTGCGCTTAAACAATTCAAAGCGCTTGGACAATTCTTCTTTTGCACCATCCGAAGCAATATCCTCATCAAGGGTTCCATCCAATTTATATAATTGTCCTTCAGATAGGTGATAATTACCGCGCACAAAATCGATCAATTGATTTTTGCTCTGCATCATCGCAATACCCTCTCCCTTTGCTGACGCACCTTTATCAAGTCCCTGACCGATCCATGTTACTTGACGGGGAGTTTTTATGGCAAAATTTTCCCTGTAATAAGCCAATAATGAAGGAGCTACGTCAAAATGGCTCACGAAATTGTGAAAGGTCTTAGGTTCTTTTAAAAGCGGCGAATAAATCAATAGTGGCACATGATAACGGTCGATCTTGCTTTGCAAAGGAATCTCCGGCATGGCGTGGTCTCCTGTGATAATAAAAATGGTATTCGCAAAATCCGGTCTTTTTTTATATTCCTTAAAAAATTGTTCCATTGCATCATCCAAATTTAAGACCGAAACAAGCTGAGTCCGGTTTTCCAGGGCCCACTTTTTTTGTGTCGGCGACAGTTCGATGGATGCAATTCGCTGATCAAATAACCGCTCATAATGCGCTGTGTTATTAATCAAAAAGGGATTGTGTGTTGACAGTGTCAGTAGGACGTGGAAATAAGGATTCTCCTGCACTTTCTGTACTTCAAGCAATTTACTAAACACGGCCTGATCTTCATATCCCCAACTTTCGCCTCCTTTTTCCGGTAGCTTTTTATACGGTGGACCAAAAGCATCCTGGTCAATGAGCCTATCGATTTGATTATAGTCCATGAATTTTTTCATGAAATCGAAATTCGAATGACCACCATAGAAAAACCCCGTATTGAAACCATTGTGCTTCAGAATATTGAACAGGTTAAAGTGATCCGGCAATGTATCCTGCTCGAGGAAACCATGCATGGCGAAAGGCAACGAGCCAGTTAATGTAGGCAATACGGAAAATGTCCGTCCGGAAGAACTCATATTATTATCCCAATACAAGGATTGTTTTTTCAAGGTGCCTATAAATGGTGTAAAACTGCCAATATAGCCATTTTCTGAACTATAGGCATGTCCTAAACCTTCAATCACAAGAATGACCAAATTCGGCGCCTTTGTCGTCTTCTTTAAATAAGCTCCCAGAAAATCTTTCGTATCTTCAGCTTTTAGAAAAGGAAATTTACTGTCCAGCTCCTTTGGATCCCCACCATCTTGATACAGGGCGGCCAACAATCCGGGATGTTCCTCCACATAATCTGACAAATTGGATTCAAAAAAATACCGCCATTTGCTGCGGCTTGCATTGGCAACGAATTCGTCTTTTACCGGAGTACTTCCAAAAATCGAAGCCGAAGAAATAAAACAGGACACCAAGCCCAAAGACAAGCATGCAATACCTGCATAAGCTTTTTTAAAAGTCTGCTTATTGGCCATCCAAAGGGGTACCCAGGCAATCACAACCAATACTAAAAGCAAAGCGATATTTGTAAAATTCAACATGCCGCTGGCTTCCAAAATCTGCTTCATCTCATCGGAACTGTAATAAAACATGTCGGCACCGAGCAGGTTTCTTGATTCTCCGAAATACAAAAACAGGATAAATTGGATGACAACAATAGCTGAAAACGAGAGCACCAACAGGGTCCGGGCCCAGAAGCTACTTAAAAACTGAAGCAATAAATACCCAATCCCCACACAACCCAACACCTGAAAGGCAAAAAGCAGGTTGTCCCCAAGTAGGTATTTCCCAGCCCCTGACTCGGCAAGCTGGGCAAAACGTCGGCCATACCACCACCATTCTACCCCAACGGACAATATATATAGTACAAAGAAAACCAGCATGGTAGGACCTATTCCCTGCAATGCTGCATTTAATCGCTTGCCCATGTACTTCCACAAAGATTCATTCGCCTCTTTTTGCTGAAAGCCCTGTCTGGTCATTTCGCCCCAGCCATGTTGCTTGCGAAAGTAATCAACCACGCCCCGTACACCGGCTTTAACAACAATGGGGTGAAAGTATAGCGGTTCAAGAACCGCGGTTGTAATTAAGGTGGAGAGATCTCGTTTCTTTGTATAAACCTGGTGGCTAACGAGATCAACTAAAATGGCATAGATCGAATATAAAATTCCAGAAGCGATGACCAGCGCAAATAAGGCGAAGAAGAAGGGCCAATTAATAATTCCTAAAAGAAAAAAGACCACAAAAACGATGTACCCCGTAAACTCGACGATAGGTCCCAAAAACTCAAATAAAAACCAATAGGGCATACTGATCATACCAAAACGCCCATATCTGGGATTAAACATTAGCTTGCGATGTTTCCATAGCGTCTCCATAGTACCTCTCATCCAACGATTACGCTGTTTACGCAAGACCTCTTTTGACTCCGGCACTTCCGTCCAGCACAAGGGATCCGGAATATTAACGACTTCATAGGCTTGTTTCTGTTCTTCCATATAGCGCCGCATACGAACAACAAGTTCCATATCCTCACCCACCGTATTTCTGTCATAACCACCACAAGCCAAAACGATCTGACGATCAAAAGCGCCAAATGCACCGGAAATCAATATCAACCCAGAAGCCCTGGACCAAGCCATCCGACCCAAAATAAAGGCACGGATATATTCCAAAGCCTGTGTGCGTCCTAACCAAGACTTCGGAAGATTGACATCCGTCACAGATCCATTCACGACGTTGCAATTATTGGCCAAACGTATTACGCCACCACAGGCAATAACGCGTTTGTCTGTTTGTTCCAAAAATGGCTTAGCCAATTTTAAGATCGCATCCTGTTCCAAAATACAATCTACGTCGATACAGACAATATAATCACCAGCAGAAATATTGACACCAACATTGAGTGCATCCGCTTTACCGCCATTCTCTTTATCGACAACAATAAGCTTTTTAAAGGCTGGATTTTTACTTTTATAGATTCCCCTAATTTCCTTGGTTTCGATATTTCCTTGCACAAAAAATGAAGTGGGCTCAAGTTCATAAGCTACAATCAATTTCTGCATGGAATCATCCTTGCTTCCATCATTCACAATGATAATTTCCAAATTATGGTAATACAGGGACAACAAAGAGCGTACATTCTCGATAATGGTCATGCCCTCATTGTAGGCCGGTGCAATCAGGCTGAAGGTAGGTGCATTGGGATTGGTAGCAATAATACCATAATCGGTAAATGCATTTTTATGTTTATAACGAAATACGGCTCCATAAGCATATAGACCTATCCATGTATAGATAATAAATACGGCGGCAGAATAAAGCAAAAATAGCCAAACTACAATTTCATAGACGATATGGGAAAATTCTAACATTTTTTCTCTTGCAAAGCGTGTTTAATAATCTGTATAAGTTCGTCGTAAGTATCTTCCTTTTGCGAAATTTCGCGTAAATATTGTCCTCCGTCTAAAACCACGAGCACCTCTGCCGCCAAGATTTTAATGGATACCTTGGGATGATTCAGCAACTGTTCCTTCAAAAATTCCTCACTTTCCTTGCTCCTGGCCAGCTTCATGGATTTTAAAATTTCAAGCTGAACTTCAATTGGCTGTTGATCGAAGCATGTTATAAACTGTCCGATTGTCGTACTGTTTTCAATGGCTTGCATTGTCCGTATCGCCTGCACCCGGACAGCCGTCGCAAGATGATCAAGTAACGCATAGATCGCTGGATAAAATGTCATCAGCCTAAACTTACGGATCAGGCGTAAGGTAAATATAACGACCGAATCATTGCTGCTCTTTAGCCAGGAGTAAACCTGCACATCTGAAAGTTCAGGTATATGATGAATTGAAGACAGTAGGCGTAATTGCTGCCAGTCTGATAGTGGTTTATCAAAATGTGCCAGAAATTCCAGACCTTCATAGCCCTGAAAACTCACCATGGCATATTGTGCTTCCTGATAAACTGCGGCGCGATCATCATCCAGTTTAGCTTTTATTTCCGGTATTGCCGCCTCAACATTCATCGCTGCCAGTTCCTGTATACCGCCAGCCACGAGATAGGCTTTCCTTTGTCGTAGCTTTCGCCAAGCTTCATCTTCCAATTTAAAATCATAAAATAATCTATTGATCGCTTTTTTGGCTGCTCCTGAAAATTTTCGGCCAGAATCTACCAGTACCTCTAAAAAAAGTAATCGAAATGAAGGCTCCTTTAAATGCTTGCTGAACTCGCGGTCTTGTTCGTCATTCCTATCACTTCCCACGATCGTCTCCATAATCTTATACTCAATGATCTGTTTCCAGGTGTGTCGATTGTGCAAGATTCTATAACTATAAAAGCTATAGCCCAGCACCGTAATAATCAGCAGAAGGACCAGAATCAGGACGACAATAATCGCCAGGATAAGCTCATGTAGGACAATATGGTGAAAATTCATCGCAGTCTATCTATTTGTTAAGCGCTTTATTCTCAGGATAAGCTCGTTTGGACTAAATGGTTTAACCATAAAATCCGATGCGCCCAGGTCGAAGGCATCGACAACCACTTCCTCCTGTCCCATGCTGGATAACACAATGACAGGGACTTTTTTTCCGTGACGTTTGATCGCCGAAAGAATTTCAATTCCCGATGCAAATGGCATCATAATATCCGTTACAATCAGGTCAAAATCCGATTCCTCAATCTTTTCAATAGCTTCCTGCCCATTTCTGGTCAAGACAACCTCGTGTCCTTCCTTTACTAACTTGTGTTCTACGGTGCGCAAAATTAACTCGTCGTCTTCGGCAATTAAAATCAACATATTCCTATTTATTTAAAATTTTTGCAATCAAATCCAATCCAATCTCCATTTCTTCTTCAATACCAGCAAAGGCTTCTGACAGATCGGTTTCAAAAGAAATATTGGCTTCCAGTTCTTTTGTTAATTGGGCCAGTTTAATGAGCCCGGCAGTTGAAGAAGTGCCCTTTAATTTGTGTAAAAGCTCCTTGATACGCTTCCTATCATTTTCCCTTTTTGCTTCTGTGATCTGTGCCCTCGAGGCTGTAATTTCCTTGATCACCAAGTCGAGGAAAAAAGATAAAAATGCAGGATCATCCCCTGCCTGTTCATGCAGGCGTTGCACATCCAGATGTGCGGCCAAATCAACTGCCTCAATTTCTGACGTGCCAGAACCTTCGACAGATAACATCGCCTGCTGCAAGGCATTAAACAAATCCTGCAGTCGAATAGGTTTAGCTAAAAAGTCAGACATACCAGCTTCTAAACAGCGTTCTTTTTCCCCTGAAACATTCCCGGCAGTAATACCTATTATAGGTGTATCTTGATATTGTTTGATCCGACGGATCTGTTTTGTTGCTTCGATACCGTCCACTTCTGGCATCTGCACATCCAGCAGGATAAGATCAAAATTTACTTCCTCACATGCCCGAATAGCCTCCGCGCCATTTGAGACTTCTGTTAAAATTGCATCGGGCATAATACTGGCCATCATTCTTACATTCAACGCCATGTTTACGGCATTGTCATCAGCCAATAGCACCCGGATTCCCCGACCATAGGACCCCGTAGGCAGGGATAGATTTGCTTTGGCCTGTCCCAGCTCTTCTTTATTCTGTTGGATTGCCCTGCGCAGGGTTTGATACAACTCATCCGATTTAATGGGTTTCAGCAGGCAAAACGAGCGTTCCTCCTGTCTAAATGCCGAAATTACCTCATGTTCTTCCGAAGATGTATGCAATACAATCAACGGGATCCCCTCTCCCTGTTTCCGAAAGAGTTCTTTAATCTTTTCAATGGTTTCAAGTCCCGATAAAATAGGCATATGATAATCCATTAAGATCACATCAAAGCGCTCCCCTTTCATTAGCAACTGCAATGCTTCCATACCATTTTCGGCCAGGACAGATTCAACCTGTTTATAAGCTAGCATGTGCTGCAGAATAATACGATTGTTGGCATTATCGTCCACCACAAGTACCCTATTTAATGGCAAATCGGCATCCTGGCTTTCCATTTCTTCACAGGAAACTTCAATATCAAAGTAGAATGTCGATCCGTTGCCCAATTGGCTGGTCAAATTCAGCTTGCTCCCCATATACTTTAATAAATTATTGGAGATGGTCAGTCCAAGCCCAGTTCCACCATATCGCTTGCTGACGGAACTGTCTTCCTGTGTGAAAGCGTCAAAAATACGCTGCTGTTTCTCTTCAGGAATTCCTATCCCCGTATCACGTACTTCGAAACGCAGGCTTAGCTTGTCGCTATCATGATGGAGCCTGCTTATTTTAAACTCGATTTCCCCCTGCTCAGTAAACTTAACCGCGTTACCCAATAAATTAATAAGAACTTGTTTAATACGCGCTTCGTCAACCCATACAAATGCCGGCAATCCTTGCTCTATATTCAAAAGCAATTCGACTTCTTTTCTTTGAGCTTGGTATAATACGACATTGATCACCTGGTTTGCGATATCGTATACATTATACTTATCGACAAACAGTTCCAGTTTTCCGGATTCGATCTTCGAAAAGTCCAGAATGTCGTTGATGATGTTCAATAAACTGTTACCAGATTCATTAATATAGCCCAGATACTGCATTTGCGTATCATTCAGCGGAGTTTTCAATAGCAAATCCGAGAATCCGATCACCCCATTTAATGGCGTCCGGATTTCGTGACTCATATTGGCCAAAAATTCAGATTTGGCCTTGCTTGCCAAATCTGCCATTTTTTTTGCAAGTTTTAATTCCTCATTTATTTGTACAGATTCCGTGATATTTTGCGTGAAAATAATAATTCCCCCAATGCTGCCATCTGTCAGATGCCAAGGCCGTACTTCCCAGTTGAAGTGTTGTGGTTCGGCTATTCCGCCGACCTGAATAACTTCGTCTATATTCTTATAGGGGATTCCCTGCAATGCATCTTGATATATTTTCTTCCGCTGGTCCGGAATATCCGGAAAAAGTTCAAACAGGTTTTTGGTGAGCAATTGATTTTCATCTTTATGAAAATCCTCAATCCATTGATTGCTCAGCGACACATAATTAAAATCGCGGTCAAACATCGCAACGGATGCGGGAACGTAATTTACAAACGCACGCAACATGGATTCTTTACGTTCCAGTTCAAGATACAACGATTTACTCTTATCAATATCCTGAATGATACCAAATACCCGCTTACAGACGTCATTCTCAAATTCAGGAATTCCTTTTACCCTGACCCAGATTGTTTCTCCATTCTGTTTTAATAGGCGCAGTTCGGTATCATAGGGCTTTCTGCTGCGGACCGATTCTTCGAATATATGCCGCAGTGCTATTTGGCTATCCGGTTCATAAAAGCCAATAGCATGTTCAAAATCGGGTGTAAAATGCGGATCAACACCGTGAATCAATTTCGTTGAGTCGGACCAGTAGACTTTATTCTCTGCTAAGTTTACTTCCCATCCGCCGACTTGGGCAACAGCGTTGGTCTGTTCCAGGATCTGTTTGGTATGCAGCAAATCGTTCTCCAGGCGCATTCGATCGGTCATATTTAATGCCGTACTGACCACATAGGGTTTACCATCTTCATCCACTTCGACCATATTATGATAAAGCCAGGAAATATTTTCACCGTCTTTTGTTTGCAGGACCATCATCGCAGAGTCCTCTTTATTCTGCGCGATTCGTTTTAAATATTCTTCGACCAGTCCTACACGGTGTGGCGGAACCAATTTTTTCAGATTGAGCGATTTAACCTCATGCTGTTCATATTTTAACACCGCCCTACCTTTTTCATTGACTGCCAGAATATTACCATCCATATCATGCATACTCATCAAACCAATGGCATTTTCAAAAAAACTTCGGAAGCGGCGCTCCGAATTTTCCAGCTTTATTTTTTCCTGACGCTCTTGTGTGACATTACGGCCAAAGGCTAGAATTTCATGATTGATCGCGTCATACTTAAAATGCCATTCGATAATAACCTCAGAACCATCCCCCCGAGATGTTGATGAGGTGGATTGAACTCCATAATCTGCCGTCGCTATCCGCTTTAAATCGGAGGCCAGCGTTTGCGTATCATCCTGCAATAATGTAAGCAAGGATTGTCCGATACTTTCTGATCTTGAAATCGCCAATACGTTGGTAAAAGCAGGATTGACATCTTTAATTTGACAGTCTTGGTCTAACACACAAATCACATTGTTTGTCAGCTGAAAGATTTCGGAGAAATATCCGGCCTGTCGCTTTCTTTTTTTTCCAAGGAGGATCTTGGTTACACCCTTTCCCAGTTCCTCCAATAACTGTCGTTGCCTGTCAGAAAGCGACTTGGGCTGAAAATCTATCACACAAATGGTTCCCAACACATCGCCATCTTCATCCATCAGCGGTACCCCGGCATAAAAACGAATATTGCCTTCCCGTATCAGCGGATTGGACGAAGAGCGCGGATCTTCAAAGGTATCCTCTATGACAAGTAGCTCCCTGCTCATGATCGTATATTGGCAAACGGTATTCTTTCTTTCGACGGTGTCCAGTTCCATGCCGACACAACTCTGTATCCGTTGCGTTTGCTCCTCCATCATCGCGATCAAAGCTGCAGGGGAATCTGTAATCAAACAGGCAGCCTGTGCAAACACGTCCAGTTCCGGATCTTTCCCTAGACCCATTAACTCATAGGACTTTAATTTCTCTATCCTTCGCCATTCATTTTCAGGGAAATTCTGATTTGTCATAAGCTGTTGTCCGTTATTTCTGGTTTATTATGCCTGTGAAGTTAATAAAAACATTATTGAACACATAACCAATAAGGAAATATCATTGAATTATACTTATTTGATAAACAATGATAACACTAAATTGTTGCTATCGGACATGGGAGATTGGCTCTCAAAAAAGTGCACCATCTTTTCAAATTCTTAATAATTAATTTTTTTTAAACCTATCTCATCCAACTGCCCCTAATTTTTTCCATACAACAACTTCAGATTGCAGGATAAAGCTTAAAAAAAACGCCCTACTCAGGAAAAAGTAGGGCGTTTTTTATAAAAGGAATATTGTTAAAAAAGCTTTTCGATACTTTGTTCGGCATATCCGGCACTGGCCGTCATTCCTTTACCACCGATACCTGTACGTACATGGATCCGCGGACTGACATCAACTTCGAGAATATGATCTTTATGCTGTGCATAGAATCCTGACCAAGAGGAAGCGATCCACTCTTTCTGCATCGGAATAATACGGTTTGCCTCAGCAATCATGAGCTCGTTGATGTAAGTATCCACCGCAAAACCTAAGTCATCCAATCGATTTCCCGCCGCGTATTCATGTGAATCTCCAACGATAATACTACCGTCGGTGGCCTGTTTAAATAAAATATGTATTCCATATTTCCGCAGTTCATGATAATGCTCAGGTACAGGGATAGCCCCAAATGATGGACAATATTCTTCAAAGCTTTCATAACGACGAATCGTTAAACCGGTCAGGATATTTCCGGGCAGCTGGATCTGAGGTAACGGTCTGGTACGCATCATTTGCAGTTTACTAATTTCGAGACCACTGTCATCAAACAATGAACGGTACAAGATCTTAAATTCGTACCCGTTACAGATAATGATTTTCGCTCCCTCAAAAACTTCGAGGCTACTTGTTGTTAAGCGTGCCAGTTCGTTACCATCTTCACAAGCGATAACGGTTGTGTCATATTTCAGTGTATATTTTTCAAATTTTGCCTGCATAAAAATATGCAACTGGCGAATCATTGTTTCAGGCTCGGCACTCAGTTCCTGATCAAAAACAATAGCTTCCTGAACGTAATCGGCATTCATGGCAGGATACTTTGCAAGAATTCGCGCTTTGGACCAAAGCGCATGATCGTATCCTTTCGTTTGATAATGCGCAGACAGTTCGTGAATGACCTGTACTTCGTCAGCATCAGATGCAATATAAATACTCCCATTATTCCGAATGGAGATATCCATTTCCTGTTGGATGGAGTGATATATTTCCAGCCCCCGTACACCATAATCAAACCATTCACCTGCCATCCCTGATGGCACCACCTGACCGAAGTTGCGCACAGTGGATCCGACAGGAAAATTATCCTTTTCCAGCTGGAGCACACTTAACCCTTTTTTCAATGCATGATAGGCATGAAAAGTTCCCAGGATACCCCCGCCAACAATAATTAAATCGTATGTATTTGTTTTCATTCTTTAAAATAATTAGCATTAACTTATTTGTACTTCGCCGCTGTTCGCTTGCCAGGACTGCAGCAATTCATCACCTTTCTTCGTTTTCATCTGCTCCTTCTTCCGAACAAAGTAAACTAACGAAAAGATCGCCAGAATGGCGCCTATAATGGAAGCCAGATAAACCAGCTGGATAAAATAAGCGCCCCAAGTGACTGAATTTGGTAAAAATTCTTTATTCATTAAAATCAAAAAGCTCCCTAAATAGCCAACTGAATCAGCCATATACATGACAAAACCAATGTTGCTTTTCATGCGGTAGGTCGCAATCATCCGTTCGAAAAATATGGCATTATAGGGAATATAGGCCATATAGAGCCCTAGTCCGACCAATAACATCCAACTGAGACCGCCGATCCAATGCATGGAGAATAAATAGGTCGAAATCCCGGCAGTCAGAAACCCCAAAATAATCATGTAATGGATCAGCTTAAATGCTTTCATGTTGTCTTTTACCATAATTAAGCAACCTACTAAAATTAAGACAATCAGCGCAATGGTTCCATCGACTTTGGCGAATATCCCCGCTCCTTTCAGATGCAGCATTTGCCATATTTCTATCTCAAAATTATCACGAACGTCACGTAAAATCGTCAACATAGTATAAATAACAATGGTCAGCATAATGCCTGGCATAAATACCTTGAAAAAATGTTTACGCATACGGGCATCCATAGCCACACGTTCGGTCCGCAACTGCTTATCTTGCGCAGTTGGGCCGGGGGCATTTTCCAGAATCCAAATACACAGGACAAAGGGTATAAAAAAAAGCATCCCTGTGAAAAAAGGCATCCAAAATTCGTTGACATGAAAAGTGGACATGAGCCATCTTCCTACCGTTTTAATAAAACCGGATGCGAAAATCAAACTGACAGACATCACGGCGCCCATAATTTCCGTATATCGACGACCTTCCAGGTAGCTGAATACCAAACCCCATACCATCCCCAACGGAAAACCATTGATAAAAAGAAAGAGTACATTCCAAGGTTTAGGGAAAAGTGCAAAAGCCAATAAGCCAGCCCACGAAATACAAATTAAAGCAAGTAAGTAGCGTCCTCTATTCCGCTGCTTGCTCTCAGAAATAAATTTAATCCCATAGAATTTCGAAAACAGATAACCCAACATTTGAATAATAACCATACACACTTTATAATCTATACCCAAAATAGATTCATTGGCAAAAGCCGAAGCCGTAAATGATTTTCGGAATGAATACATACTTGTATAACATAAAAATGCCGTAATAGCCAGTAAAATGGCCACCGACCGCTCGTCTAACCCCGCTATCCGTTTTTTTATTCGCTGGTTCAAATCCATGATTTAGAATTGTTGACGGACCTCATTGTCCGCAATCAAAAGTAAATTTTGGAAATTAACACAATACTAAACTTTTGTTAAGTATTTATAAACAAATATAAATAACTGGACTGACATTGTACAACCATCAATAAAAAAGCATCAATGAAAATTTTCATTGATGCTTTTTTATTGATGGGCTAGCCGGACAGAACTACCGTTTATTTTCAAAGAAATACACAATCAGCATGACTGCTTTTTCCTTTCCCACGTTGCGCGGTGTATGTGAAAGCCGTCCATTAAAGAATATGGAATCACCCTCTTCCAGCTGAATGCTTTGATCCTGAAAGATATATTCAACTTGCCCGCTGATGATATATTTATATTCGTAGGCCTCCGTCTCTACCATTGGGCGCTGTGCATCAGGCAGTAGTTCCAAAAGCACAATATCCATAGTGGAACTCTCTATCGCGGAGGTGAAAATACGTTTGTAATGAAATCCAAGGGCATGCTCTTTTTCAAAGGATGTATAGCTATCTTTTTTTCGAACAACGACCGGCCCTGCATCCAACTCAGAATTAAAATCTTTGAAGAATTCATTCAGGTCAACATCCAGTGCATTAATAATATTAATTAACACCAACAGGGAAGGTATGGTCCGGTTATTCTCAATCTGCGATATGAGCCCTTTGCTTACTCCGGCTTTATCAGCAACTTCCTGTATGGTAATCCCCTTTTCCTTGCGGATTTCTTTTATTTTATGACTAATCTTAAATATTGTATTATCTTCCATAATTGGGATCAAAAATAAACATTATTTTTCTGCTCGGTATGTTAAGTTTTTGTCACTTAATTTCGACTAAAAACTCATGTTACTAGTACATAGCACTTCTTATAGATCTTGACTTTCGTTTATTATTGGTAAACCTTGACCCAATCTACGCGCATTTCGACCGGTAGCTGCTTCAAATCCACTTCCCCTACCCAATTTCCGCCAAGCTGCTGGTCGATCAACAGGTAAAAGGGTTGATCATAGGGCCATTGGGATGCATCGACATCAGTTATCCGCGGATAGGCAAATGTATCCACGCCATTTAGCTGAAATACAATCCGATCCGGATACCAGCTGATACCATAAACATTGTAGTCCCCTGCATTGACTTTTGCCGTCCCCGAATGTTTGGGATTATCCTTCTGTCCCAAATTCAAGGTGTAATGTGAATGGGTCGTTTGATAGATAATATCATCAAAATTAAGGTGTTCCATGATATCAATTTCACCATTCCGCGGATACTGCCCATATTTGTCTAACTCAGCCAGCATCCACATTGCCGGCCAGGCGCCTTGGGAACTGCCAAGTTTGGCTCTTATTTCAATACGTCCATATTGAAAGGCAAATTTTCCTTTACTCCATATTCCGCCGGTAAGAAACGGTCGTGCATCTTTCTGCTGGTCGGTATTCTTGATCCCTTTTAGAATCAATTCTCCCTTTTCCCATCCAAAACAGGCATCATCTTGACTCATGTGCCGGTTCCAGTCTGATCCTCCTGCCGGAATCCGGCTCCATTTGCTTGTATCCAAATTTGATGAGTTAAAATTCTCCTCCCACACAAGTTTCCATTTTTTTGTCTCCCGCCCGGGATTTTGTAAATACACCTGTGGATTTTCTTTTGGGTTGTGATGGACGCTACAAGCGGAGATAAGGATATAAAAAAGACCTGCGCCTAAAATTCGCTTCATTTAGATTAATTATTTTCTACTTTAATACAATGCTATCGGTCTATCGATAGCGTATTAAATATAGGGCCTTTTTTATAAAGGAATAGCATAATTAAACAAAAAAACAGTCAATATACTAAAACATGGGGTGACTATTGGCAGACGCCTTGGGTACATCTTGCTGTGCATCCCAGTGTTCAACAATCTTTCCGTTTTCTAAACGAAAGATATCTATCGTTGATTTCAGACTGCCATCAGCATTTTTGTTTTTAAGATGAATAAAAACTAGATCTCCATCGGAAGCAATATGCTGTACATCAATCTTGGTTTTTGGCTGCCCTTCAAACCACTTTGCTGCAGCAGCCTTAAATGCAGCTGCACCATCCGCTACCGCCGGATTGTGCTGAATATATTCCGGAGCAATATAACGGTCGACGGCAGAAAGATCTTTATCTCCGAACATCTGCTGATAAAAGTCCAATACGATTCGTTTATTCTCTTTGTTGATATCCAACTGCGTCTGCCCTTTCTCCTCCTTAGCGTGTTGGCTCTGTTGGCATCCCGTAAATAACAGCGCCACGCTTGCTACTGACAGCATAAAATTTCTACTCGTTTTCATTATTTGAACCTATTTATATTTATAATATATAAAAGAACCTATTACATTCACGGCCCCGTCTTTATTGTATCCAATAAACAACATTTGGTCCATAATTTTGTTTTCAAAACAATCATCCTTCATCCCAAAATAGGCCTCGAAAAATATGGCATGATAATTGAAAACTCCTTCATAGTATAATATTCAGAAATATACATTTCATAAATTTAGGTTAATAATTGGTTAGGTTAAAAACACCTGAAGTCCCCAACTTCAGGTGTTTTTTGTTTATGGGCCTTTTCATTTTAAAAGTTACCAACAAATTAAAACAAAAAGATCAATTCCTGTTTTTATTAATCTAGTTCAATGATTTTTTCTTGTAGCTGCCGTAATTTTACAATAGTTAAGAAAATAAAAAAATTATGGATAATAGCATATTAGGACTGCATCATATTACCGCGATAGCCGATGATGCAAAACGTAATCTTGATTTTTACACCAAAGTTTTAGGACTTCGGCTTCTAAAAAAAACTGTTAATTTTGACGATCCGGGCACCTATCATTTTTATTTTGGAAATGAGCAAGGCACCCCTGGCACTATTCTTACATTTTTCCCCTGGGAAGGTATTGGTAAAGGTAAACAGGGCGCCGGAATGGCTACCCATATTGGTTATGCCGTCCCGGAGGGTAGCCTCGGTTTCTGGAAAAACAGACTAAGAGAGCACAATGTGGGTTTTCTGGAAGATGAAATTTTTGGTGAAAAATTGATCTCATTTACCGATCCTGATGGTTTACAACTACAGTTTATTGAACCGTTAATAAAGGATAATAGAAGCGTATGGACGACAGCGGATATCAATCATGAAAATGCATTAAAGGGCTTTCATAATATTACCCTCACCTTAAAAGAGGCTGATCCAACACTAAAGGTTCTGACCGATATATTAGGATACTCCGTGCAGGGACAGGAGAACGAACGTTATCGATTGACTACCGACGGTATAGCGACTGCGAACATCGTAGATATTGTTGCAGACCGAAATTTACCTTTCGGACGTAATGCCGCCGGGACGAATCACCACGTCGCATTTCGGGTAAAAGATGATAACATCTTGATGGAATATCGTGAAAAGGTGCTTGCCGCAGGTCTGGATATTACACCAAAAATCAATCGGGACTATTTTTTCTCACTTTATTTCCGTGAACCGGGAGGTGTTTTGTTTGAAATCGCAACAGACAATCCCGGATTTACCGTTGATGAGCCATTGGAAAGTCTTGGTACAGCACTTAAATTGCCAAAACAATACGAAAGTCATCGGTCACAGATCGAAGCCACTTTACCAAAAATAGATTAAGATCAACGTAAATTATTAAATACTGCAAAACAATGGAAAGAACAGAAATTGTACTGGATAAAAATCAGCGTGGTGAACTTCAATTATTCTCCAATGAAAAAAAAGCTGGTTTAATGAGCATCGCCATTATTGACGGACGATTAGTCGTCTACCATACCGAAGTCGATGAAGCCTTTGAAGGTAGAGGATTTGCGAAAATATTATTGGAAAAATTGGTGTCCTATGCGCGGGAAAATGCGATGAACATTGTGCCTTTATGCCCCTATGTAAATGCACAGTTTCACCGTCATCCTGACATCTATGATGATGTATGGTTTAAGAAAACAATATAGGAAGGGATATAATGAGTCATTCTAATAACATCAAAACAGCGGGGCATATCCTGGAAAATGCGAAAAAAGCATTGATCATGATTCATGGCCGTGGTGGAAATGCAACGGATATCCTGAGCATGTCGGCTTATCTAAATGTAGGGGATTATGCCTTACTCGCACCACAAGCTGACAATTACACCTGGTATCCAAATTCATTTATGGCCCCCGAACAAAGTAATGAGCCCTGGTTGAGTTCTGCTCTCGAAGTCATTGAAAATACCGTGCAGCTTGCTTTGGACAAGGGCTTACAAGCAGAAAACATCTATTTCTTTGGTTTCTCCCAAGGAGCTTGTCTAACGCTTGAATTCCTGGCGCGGAATGCCAAACGATATGGAGGCGCAGTCGCTATTATCGGCGGACTGATCGGTGAGCAAATTGATCCGGGTAAATATATGGGAGACTTTGAGCAAACACCGCTATTTATTGGCACCAGTGATCCTGATTTTCATGTACCCCTGGAACGTGTCAACGCCAGCGTTAACATCCTGAAAGCCCAGCATGCGAAGGTCAAACTCGCTGTATATCCCAATTTTGGTCACTCCATTAATCAGGAAGAGATTACTATTGCCAACGAGTTTGTCTTTCACTAGATGTATCTGCTTGGTATTCTTATCGAAATATTGATCAACAGGTCGCTAAAAATATCTTCCGCGTATCCTGCGTGTAAGCTGAACTAATTTTCAAAGCTTACATGCAGGATATGCTGTGGTAACCCCTGTCCCTTAACAATTGATCTCCTTGAAGCCCTATCTTCTTGTTCTACACACTTAGACTTTGGGGTATTTATAGCCATTATGATAGATTGAAGCGAGGTATTTATTTGCATTTTCGTCACTAAAGCGTTGCTTTTCAGTATTCCAATAGAGCTTTTGCCCTGTTCTATAGGCGATATTTCCCAATTGTGAAAAAATAGCAATATGTGCACCGACTTCAAGCGGGGCATTCAACAAGGCTGGGTTTTTCTTGCGAATGGCGTCCACGAAGTTGGCCATATGTTTCTCTAAACCGTTGTCAACGGAAGGCTGCAGGGCTACCGCCTCCATCCTTCCCTTTTCGGGAATGACTTCCCAGCCCCCGCGATTCAGCACTAAAGTTCCGTTATTACCAATAAATGCCACACCGTGGTTGCGATTATAAGGTCCTAAATCAATTCCTTTTGCGTGTTCCCACTGAATATTAAAGGTATCAAATTCGTATACCGCGGTCATGGTATCCGGTGTTTCTCCGGCATCATCGGGAAAGGCAAATTTTCCACCGGAAGCCATTACGGATTTCGGGTCGGAAACTTTCATTCCGAGCAGGGCATAGTCCAGCATGTGTACCCCCCAGTCCGTCATCAGGCCGCCAGCGTAATCCCAAAACCACCGGAAGTTAAAATGAAAACGATTGATATTAAAAGGTCTTTTTGCGGCGGGGCCCAACCAATCCATGTAATGTACACCAGTGGGTATTGCCGCGTCCGGCTGAATCGGAATGCTATTTTTCCAGCCTAGATAAGACCAAGCTTTTACCAAACGTATTTTACCCAGTTTACCCGAATGTACAAAATCAATGGCATCCTTAAAATGCTGCTGACTCCGCTGCCACTGACCTACCTGAACAATTGCATTATTTTTAGCTGCGGCCTGCAGCATAAGCTGACATTCGCGAATGGAATTCCCAATGGGTTTTTCAACATAGGTATGCTTCCCGGCGTTCACCGCATCGATCATCTGTAGGCAATGCCAATGGTCAGGTGTACCGATGATTACCGCATCCACATCCGGACTAAGCAGCATTTTTTTATAATCAACATAGGTTGCAACCTTGATGTTCCTATCCTGGAGTTCTTTTGCCCTTTTGCTTAAGATATTTTCATCTACATCACAAAGCGCTGTGCATATCACACCATCCTGCTTTAACAAAGCATTAAGGTCAGACCAGCCCATACCGTTTACCCCGATCACGCCCACGCGGATCGGCTGATCAAATAAGCTGGATGCCTGGCTTTTGAGCATGAATGTAGAGGCGGCTAAAATACTGGAAGTTCGGATAAAGTCTTTTCTATTCATCACATGTTGGTTTATTATACGCGAAGGTTTAAGTTCCCGATGAAATTACAAAATTCAATTTAAGCCCTTACCCTAATCATTGTAAAATATACATCGACATTCAAATCTCTCCGCATGGAAGTCTCTCCGGGACAGTAGAAAAATCGGGCAAACTTGTGGTATCCTAAAGCCTTATCCTGCTATTTTCAGGAATATGGCTGTTACAGAAAAAATTAAATACCGTTGGCATACTGACTTTCAATACGATATAAAAACAGGTCCTAATCCATTTGAAGGTTGATTAGGGCTAAAGAAATAGGACAAAAGAAAAAAAACTTTGTTATTTTAACGAAAAATAAAAGATTAATCATTTATTATCCCTACCTTGCAGGACTTAATTAAAAATAATGAATACAGGTAAAATTAAATTTTTCAATGAAACTAAAGGTTTTGGTTTTATTACACCAGAGGATGGTAGTGCAGATGTTTTCGTACACGTTTCTGCTCTTAAGAACCAAGTATCTGAAGGCGACGTTGTAACTTATGATGTAGAAAGAACTCCAAAAGGAATCAACGCTACAAACGTAAAATTGGCGTAATCCAAAAAATACACTTTCTTGTTAATGGGGTAATTCTTAATGATTTATCCCATTTCTTTTTCGTATTCTTCCCTTGTTATTTTCAATAGACTTATTCATTTCGGGTATAATTAACATACCTCTAATCAATTATTTGATACTATAGAAATAGCCAAAGGGTATTCGTTTAAGCTTATTTTTCCGATCATATTTAATGGAATTCAAACAACTCAATTTAATACCTCCTCTCCTCAAGGCAATCGCGGAAACAGGATATACAACCCCCACTGCAATACAACAAAAAGCAATCCCCGTTATATTAAGCGGTCAGGATCTTATTGGATGTGCACAAACAGGCACTGGTAAGACAGCGGCATTTGCCCTGCCCTTGTTGCAGCGTCTATCCGAGAAAAATGTACACGTGCATGGTAAAGCAATGCCTATCCGTGCCCTGATCCTCACACCAACCCGTGAATTAGCCATACAGATCGGAGAGAATATCAATTTATATCGCAAACATCTAAAACTAAATTACTGCACCATTTTCGGCGGTGTCAATCAGGACAGACAGGTCAAAGAAATAAAAAAAGGAGTGGATGTTTTAGTAGCCACACCGGGTCGTCTTTTAGACCTGATGAATCAGAAACTGGTTTTCCTCGATAAAATTGAAGTATTGATCCTCGATGAGGCTGACAATATGCTTGACATGGGCTTTATCCATGACATTAAAAAAATCCTGGCGAAGGTTCCCGAAAAAAGGCAGACGCTGTTTTTCTCAGCAACGATGCCGCCCAATATTCGTAAATTTGCACATGGCATCTTGCACAAGCCTGTCGAAGTGGACGTAACTCCGGTAAGTTCTACTGCTGAAAAGGTAAATCAGTCGGTCTACTTTATTGAGAAAAAGGAGAAAATAAAATTGTTGACCAGTTTGCTTAAACAATTTAAGCAAGAACGTACAATTGTATTTTCACGTACAAAACATGGCGCTGATAAGATCGTCAAACTGTTGGCTAAGAATGGACTGCGTGCTGCTGCAATTCACGGCAATAAATCACAAAATGCCCGACAAAAGGCATTGGGTGAATTTAAAGAGGACCGACTGAAAATTCTGATCGCCACTGATATTGCTGCACGCGGAATAGATATTGAGCAATTGCCTATGGTCATCAATTATGACCTACCCAATGTACCCGAAACCTATGTACACCGCATTGGGCGGACAGGTAGAGCGGGGCTGGAAGGAAATGCCATTTCTTTCTGTGATGTGGAAGAAAGACCTTATTTAAGCGATATTGAAAAATTGATCGGCTTAAAGATTAAAGTGAGTAAGGTAGGAAAATAACTTCCATCTTTATTCTTATACAAAGCGCGCCGGAACGATCTTGTTTCGGCGCGCTTTGTGTAAATCCCTATTTTTTTCGGTCGGCAAGCAGTAAGGTGGATGGCGTATGGTGTAGCCAGTCCATCTTCTTATTGACAATTTTATGCCAACACGGTAAGCTGATAAGCATCAGATCCTGCTGTGCCCACAGCTCGGCATCAAGTTCCTTCTCTTCCAATATCGTCAAATGATTGGGAACAAGCTGTTCGAGCTGCCTTAGCTTTTCCCGGAAACTCTCTTGCTTCCGCAAGATCTGGTCAAAATCCCACACCATTACCTGCGCATCCGAATGATGAATTAGCCGTTGGATAATTGTACAGAGGAATTCATCATTTTGCAACAGGATAGGAACAATAACACGACGGGCCCGGACAAAGTTTTTGTCGATCAAAATGCCAACCATCGCATTGACTTTTGCATTGATCTGCTGATTTCGGTCAAATGTAGCGAAGGGAGATTCCGCATTTGTCACGGTATGGAATAATTTCTCCGGATTGATAATACGTGAAGTAAAATCCAGAAATCTTCCCAACAGGCTACCTTCGTATATGGATTCGCTCACACCCAACAACAGCAGATCCTGACGCTGTTCATTTGAGGTCTGCACAATTTCACTATCAATATCACTTGAAATTTTGAAAATAGTCTGAATTGGCTGCTCCAAATCCGCTGCGGCCTGCTTTATCTCCCTGAAACTATCCTGCTCCTGTGTTTCCACCTCGTAATGATGGAGCTCATTGGAAGGTTCGATATGCAATGCAGTAATTTCAGCCGTATTCTTGGACTTTAAAGTAAGTGCATCTGCAAGATGAAGCAGTGAAATTCCCGTATTGCTCTTGGCAAATGACAGGAGGATCTTAAATTTCGACTTATTCTGAATTTCCTGCTGTAATGAATTTTTCTTGGGCCGGTAAAGGTAATTGATCAGATCAAGTGAAGGGCCAGTCATAAAAGTGGTGAGCAAGGCCATGACGACCATCATGGAGAATAATTCGGCACTTAATACACCAAGGTCATAACCGATATTCAATACAATCAGTTCCATTAGTCCCCGGGTATTCATTAGCGCACCAATACTCAAACTATCTTTCCAGTTTTGCCCCACAAAGCGGGCAGCCAAGGCGCTTCCGGCAAATTTTCCGACTACCGCCACTAAAATAATCACGATGGTGATCATCCAGAGCTGCGGGTCGTTCAATAAACCGATCTGTGTACGGAGTCCCGTGTATACGAAAAATAGCGGCAGCAACAATAGCGTGGACACATCCTCGATTTTTTCAATAAAAGCTGTTCGAAAACGGCTGCTTTCGGGCATGATTGCACCAGCCATAAAAGCACCGAATAAAGCATGTATACCAATGACTTCGGTTGCGTAGGCCGAAAATAAAAGCACAATAAAAAAAATGGCGACAACAGGTTTACTCAAACCTTCACGCGTACCCTTCACCTCTCCCACGCGCATCAGGAAAGGGCGCACAATTTTTATCATCAATAAGACATAAGCAACCGCAAGGGCTATTGTATACAAGGCACTGGCAAAATCCCCAGCCTTCACAATCGCAATTACAACCGCCAAAATACACCAGGCTGTAATATCATCCGCAGCGGCACAGGTAATGACCATCGCACCCAGTTTACTTTTTTGAAGTCCCCGTTCCTGTACGATCCTGGCCAGGACAGGAAATGCCGTGATGCTCATCGATATACCGATAAACAAACTATAGGACAAAAACTCCACATTCGCAGGTGGATGGTACAGGTATAAAAAATAAGCCAGGGAAATTCCCAGCGTAAAGGGGATAACAATGCTGGCATGGGAGATCACTACCGCATCGTGCGCTTTATTTCGCAGGACATTCAAATCCAGCTCCATACCGATAATGAACATAAATAGAATTAATCCGATCTGGCTCAAAAACTGTAGGTTACTGAGCGATTCAACCGGAAATAGGGTATGTGCGAATTCAGGAAAATAAAGCCCCAGTAAGGAAGGACCTAGAATAATACCTGCCAGCATTTCACCGATCACGACAGGTTGTTTGATCTTGATACATATCCATCCCATCACACGGGCGGCGATAATAATCGTCACAATCTGTGCCAGCAGTATCGCTAATGGATGCCGAAGGCTGTGCAGAAAGGTCGTTTTAAAATCCGCCCAGGCCCCTTGGCTTGTTTTTTCACCAGTAAACAGCTCCTGACCCTGCAGCTGAGTACCCAAATGTATAACCCAGTACATCACTACAAGCAATGTGCCTATTAAAGTCACATAAAAAATCGTATTCCTGTATTTCTTCATCTTTTTCGCTTTAAATAAATCAAGTGTCAATAGCAGATAAACGTCTGCCCAAAAGTCAACTATTTATCAATTCGAGCAGACAACCCTAACAAAAATAAAATTCTATACCTGTTTTAAATGTTACTGCGGGTTAGGAAGCCAAAAATTTGTAATGAACTCCATGAATTTTGTAATCAAGCAAATTTCTCAAGGAATGATTTTTTATAGGATTCGCCCAAGCTAAAAAGAATAGCTGATTCTTGCTCGTCCATCAAGTTACTGGTGATGATATCTGCCGAAAAGAATTTAACAATTTTAAGAGCGATAATTTCCTTTTTGCTGATACGGATAAAATCCTGCTCCGGTAAGACGGACAGTAACTTGTCGAAGCTGATATTTTTTAATAATATGGAGGATCCATCTGAGAGGAATACTGTTTTATCGCGGCTGTCCACTTCCGCAATTTGAATATAGTCTATCTGATTGAAATAGAGTATTGCTTTGCCCTTATTGGTATTAAACTGAGCAAAGGGGGAAAAGTCTGTTTGCCGATTATTTATTACCGGCTCTACTTTTAGAATCGCTTGCTGGAGGCGCGATAAAGATATTGGCTTACGCAGATAATCTACGGCATTGATATCGAAAGCATCGCTGGCATACTGTTTATAGGCTGTCGAAAAAACAATGGGATAGTCTTCTAGTTCTTTAGCAATATCAAAGCCGTTAAACTGTGGCATCTCAATATCCAGGATGCAAAAATCAAAATCTAAACTTTTGTATTCGTTGAGTAACACGACCGGATCATTAAAGGCCTTGACAACCTCCAGTCCGGAAATTTGTTCACAGAGCATCTTCAAAAATCGCAAGCTTGGGAGTTCATCATCCAGTAAGATGCATTTCAATGCTTTTTCAATTCTCATACAATCTGATCTGAAGGTAAGCGTTATAGACATCATTTTCTACAAAACGTTTTAACTCGTGCCTATCCGGATAGTAAAGCATCAAGCGTTCTTCCAGCGTCTTGCTACCTATTCCACCTTTGCTTTTGTACAACGGCGATCGTTTCGATATCTTATTGCTGACTGTCAATTCCAACAAACCATTGCGGAAAGTCAATACAATCGAAATAAAGGAGTCGGGATGGTGAAAATCAGCATGTTTAAACGCATTTTCAATGAGATCTACAGTCATCAGTGGGACCAGCACAGGGCACTCTAATAGGGACTCGTTCAATTCATCAATATCAAATTTAACACGCATATCAAATAAGGGGCTTAACTTGACCTTATTGACTTCAATTAAATTCCGTGCAAACTCTATCTCCGCTTTTGGAGAAACAAGTTCAGCTTCACTTTCATATAATACATAGTCCAGTACCATCGCCAATTTATCCATGGTATAATAGGTTTGATAGGCGTGGGAAAGAATACCATTGAGTGAGTTTTTCAGTAAATGCGGATTTAAACGATTGCGATGAACGTGATCCATCTGCTCATTATCCATACGTTTGAAAAGCTCTCTATGTCGCAGCTCCTCCACCCGCAGCTTGTTGTATTTCCGTATCAATAATATATAAAAAATCAACAGGACAATGACAGCTACAAGGAGCAATACGATCATTATATTGGAAAGTTCAGTCGTCATGATTCCTTTCAAACTTAACGAAAATTTCACTAGCAACGAAACGATTCCTTTAGACAACCACAGGTCAGGTTCATTTTATCGGGAAGCAATGAATCACAAAATTCAATACCAAAAAAAGTATTTATTTAAGTATAAAATTTACAGGTATTGATTACAAAAATTAACAGTTTCATTACAATTTAGTCACTTTAAACTATTAATTTCAGATTATTCTCCTTATATTGAGAGTATTGTAATTAGCCGATCAAATGATTGTCTACGCTATTTTGGTTAAACCTGCCTGATTTATTCTAATCGGGCCTAATATGAAACACGATGGAAAAGCTCATTTTCGAAACTAATGCACAACATCCCAGTCTTGTGGATAAGATCAAACAAGCTGTAGAAAAATTTAATGGTATCCATGAATGGAAGATCGATCTGGATTCCATTTACAACCTCCTCACCATTGAGGGCATCCGACTCAACCCAACGGAAATAGAGTCCGAACTTGCACTTCACGGTGTTGAGGCGAGTCGTCTATATGAAGAATAACCCTTGTTGATCTTCTGGCGCTTTGTCATCAACCAAACCATAGACCTCGTCCAGACCAGGAATTACCTGATATAAAATATTCCTGATCTGGACGAGGAACTACAATCTTTTAATAATCATTCCAGAAGCCCCTCCTCCGCCGTTGCAAATGGCAGCGAGTCCCATTGTTCCCCCCTCTTGCGATAATATACTGGTCAATGTCACGACTATCCTTGCGCCGGAGCAACCCAATGGGTGACCGAGCGAAACTGCCCCACCATAGATATTCACCTTATTTAAAGGAACATCCAATATTTTTGCATTCGAAAGTGCAACCACAGAAAAAGCCTCGTTAAATTCAAAGTAATCAATATCTTCCTTGGTCAATCCAGCTTTCTTCAGCACCTTATCCGTTACCAGGCTCGGGCTGATCGTAAACCATTCCGGTGCCTGTTCGGCATCGGCATAGGCAACGATTTCAGCCAGGGGTTGTATTCCCAATTCCTTTACTTTCTCCGCACTCATTAATAATACCGCAGCGGCACCATCACTCAAAGTAGATGCATTCGCTGCCGTCACAGTGCCATCTTTCTTAAAAGCAGGCTTTAATTCGGGAATCTTATCAAAATTGACCTGAGAAAATTCTTCATCTCTGGAGATCGCCTGTTCGCCTTTACGTCCTTGAATGGTAATCGGGCTTACTTCTTTCACAAATTTATTTTTTTGCCATGCCTCAAGGCTTCGTTTGTAAGAACCTATGGCATACTGATCCTGTTCCTCCCGCCCGATCGCATACTTCTCGGCGCATAGCTCAGCAAAACTTCCCATTGCCTCATTCGAATAAGCATCACTTAAACCGTCCCGCTGCAAACCGTCAACAAAACTTTGGCTTCCGAACTTAGCTCCCCAGCGCATGGCACTTGCGTAATAAGGTACTCTGCTCATGCTTTCCATACCGCCTGCAACCACCACATCGGCATCGCCCAATAGTATTGCCTGTGCGGCAAAAGCAATGGCCTTCATGCCACTTGCACATACTTTATTGACTGTCGTTGCTGGTACTCGGTCAGGTAAACCTGCGAGACGGGCAACTTGACGGGCCGGAGCCTGTCCCAAGTCCGCATGTAGCACATTGCCGATCAGAATCTCATCGACCTGATCCCCTGCAAGACCGGCCTGATCCAAGACCGCCCGGACAGCATGAGCACCCAGGGCTGTCGCGGAAATAGATGACAAACCACCGCCGAAACTTCCGATTGGTGTACGCTTAGCCGCAACAATAAATACACTCTTTGACATGTTATTCTGTTTATAATTGTTTTTCTTTTGAATATGATGCCCATCCAGTCCGAAATACCCTAGAATCCCCTCGTCAAAAACGGACATCATTCCTTTCTTAAAGATAAAAAATATAAAGTAAACAAGCGAATCCTATTTCTTTATTTTTCCGGCACAAACAGAATAAATAGAAAAAAAATCAGGCGAAAAGTTCCCTACCTAATCTATTTTGCAAAAAATAAACAATAAATATTTGCAGAAAAGCCACTGCTTTTCGTTAAATTCGACTAGACATTCCACGCTTTGGGAAAGGTATTATAATGCCAAGATAAAGCAAAAAATGAATCGTTTTCAGTCGACTAACGGGTAACTGAAACCAATAACCAAAAGTAAAATAAACAATTATGCAGGCAAGCAAGCTCACAGCTGAACATCAGATTTTTCGCGAGACCATTCGGGCATTTATCCACAAGGAAATTACCCCCTATATAGATCAATGGGAACAACAGGGCGAAATAGATCGAAATATTTGGAAGAAAATGGGCGACATGGGTTTTATGGGACTCAATTACCCTGAAGAGTACGGTGGTCTGGACTTAGATTTTTATTATTCGCTGATCCTATGTGAAGAACTATCCTATTGTTTTTCAGGAGGGTTTACAATATCGGCTTTAGTCATCCAGTATATGTCGGCTCCCTATCTATTAAAATATGCATCTGAAAAACTGAAGGAACGCTACCTCAAGCCGGTGATTGCCGGTGATATGGTCAGCGCTGTTGCGATCACCGAGCCGGGCGCAGGATCTGACGTCAAACAGATCAAGACAACAGCCGTTAGATCGGGTGACCATTATATTGTGAATGGTTCCAAAACCTTTATCACCAACGGCTATTATGGAGATTTTTTTATTACAGCGGTTAAAACAGCTCCAGAAAAAGGAACAAAAGGCATCAGTCTGCTGCTGGTAGAAAGAAATGCTGTCGGTGTTTCGGCAAATAAAATCAATAAATTAGGCTGGCATGCTTCAGATACAGCCGAATTGGGTTTCGATCAGGTCCAGGTTCCGGTTTCTAACCTTATTGGCGTTGAAAATGAAGGTTTCAGCTACTTAATGGCGGGCTTACAATTAGAACGCTTAACCGCCGCCATCCATAGCCTTGCAACAGCAGATTCTGCATTACAATATACCCTAGAATATATCGGTCAACGGGAGGCATTCGGTAACAAGCTCCATGATTTTCAGACCATCCGACACCGCATTGCACAAATGGCTGCCGATATCGCAACCACAAAAGCCTTTGTTTATCAATGTTGTGATCTTCAGAACCAAGGTGAATATGCCGTCCAAGACTGTTCCATAGCTAAACTTCAGGCCAGTGAACTCGCCGTTCAGGTGGTTAGCAATTGCCTGCAGTTGTTTGGAGGATACGGATTTACCGAAGATTATAAAATCGCACGCCTGTATCGGGATGTGAGAGTAGGCACGATCATTGGCGGCACATCAGAGATTATGTTGGAAATCATCGCTAAGATGACGATTGATAAGGTAAACTATCAGCCGAACAAAACTAGGCTAACATAAACATTTTCAACACCAAAAAACAAATTCAATATAATGAATTATAATACACAGTCCTATTTTGACATACAGCAGGACAATCAACATATTGTCACCATAAAACCACTCGCCGATGCCGTAGCCGACGAACAAGGCATTCTCTATCGTTTGCAACAGTTCGTTGCCCTAGTAACAGCTGTTCTTCGTAAAAAAGAGGTCCGCGGACTGATCTATACCTGTCCGTTAAACAGCAAACAGACCGATTATCTTCCCCTATTCAATCAAGTGTCCAGTGGTCAATTTGATCCTGAGATCCTATTAAAAACCACCCTACAGGCACTACAATGGAAAAGCCAGGACAAACCAATTGTATCTATTTTTGATAATGAATGCACAGGCATTTGTTTAGCAACGATGTTGTGGTCAGACTACCGCATCGCAGGTTCGGAAATCAAAATGGGTTTTCCCGAAAGTAAATTTGGGTTATTCACAGCCTTTGGAGCAACGATTTGTCTACCACAGCTTGTAGGCTCTGTCCAGGCACTGAACCTGTTGACCCAAGCCAGACTTATACCGGGCCAAACGGCACTTGAACTGGGCTTATTGAATGAAGTAGCAGCTGATTTTGATCTGTGCCTATTGCAAGCGAAAAACTGGATCCTTGCAAATTCAAAGCAATCTGTTTCTGCTGCCTATTCCGCTTTGTCATCAGCAGAATTTGAAGCGGCATGCTCCACTATTTTGAAGAAAACAAGAGGATTATTACCGGGCAGCAATGCTGTTGTGGAATTGCTGAAAACCAATCCCTCTTTATCATTAACTGAATCTGTAACCGCTGAAGCAACACGCTATCATCAGGTCTTAAGTGCACCGGAAACGCTCCATATGGTCAGGACGCTGCATGAAGGAATTTTAAAGGCACAGCATCCCGACCGGATAAAATCACTTGGAGATTATAAGGTCAAAAAAATAGGAATTCTGGGGGCAGGTATGATGGGATCCGGTATTGCCTATGAAGCTGCCAAAGCAGGCATTGAAGTGGTTTTAAAAGATGTGACCACCGCACAGGCCGAGCAGGGAAAAGCCTATTCGACCAAACTTTGCGACAAACTGTTTGCCCAAGGACAGATGAGCAGTATACAACAACAGGACCTTTTGGCTAATATTCAACCTAGTACGCAAGTTGCTGATCTTGTCGGTGCTGATTTAATTATTGAAGCTGTATTTGAAGATCTGGAACTAAAAGCTGAGGTTACCCGACAAAGTCTGCCCTATCTCGCCGAAAATGGCTTTTTCGCTTCCAATACTACTTCGTTACCCATTACGGCATTGGCCGCTGCAACGGATCGGCCGGAGCGTTTCATCGGCATGCATTTTTTCTCTCCTGTAGACCGTATGCCCCTGGTTGAAATTATATGCGGCACACAAACCGATCAAATTACATTGCAAAAAGCAATTGCAGTCACGTTGCGCCTGGGCAAAATTCCCATTGTCGTACATGATGGACCCGGATTCTTTACTTCGCGCATTTTCTTCCATTATTTACTGGAGGCAATTACGATGTTACTGGAAGGTATTCCAGCGATTCAGATCGAAGTAGAATCCATACAGGCAGGATTTGCTGTTGGCCCATTAGCTGTGCTGGACGAAATTTCACTGGAATTGATGTTGCATGTATATGATCAATTCCCGGCACTCCATAACAGTCAGCGACGTGCCTATGCCCACCTGAACAACATGATTTCGAATGGCAGAAATGGCAGAAAATCGGGTCATGGATTCTATGACTACGACCCTGTTTCCAGAACGAAAACAATCTGGCGGAATCCTGCTCTACCGACTTCCGAAGGATCTTGGTCAGCCGATATAATACGTAAGAGACTGCTCCATGTCATGGCTTTGGATAGCTACCGCTGTCTGGAAGAAGGCATATTGGAAGAAACCATAGATGGCGATATCGGTTCAATCCTCGGCGTAGGATATGCCGCACATACCGGTGGTGTATTCGGACATATCGACCTAACCACCCTCCCCACCTTTGTGCGGGAGTGCCAGTCGTTTCTGCCATTTGGAGAACAATGGAAAATCCCCCAATCATTAAAAGAACTTGCCGATAGAAATTTTACCTTTTATACGGGTTTTGATTCAAACTGGACAGGAAAACAGCCGTTGAATTAAACGAACAGGATTTATTAAAAAACGTGGAATCAAGCAATATATATATCTAATGCTGAAGCTATTACATTAAACAACAAGCGCTAAAAAGGCATTGACCGGTAGTAACTCACTGACAACCGGTCAATGGTTTCTTGTCCTTATTGGCCCAGAAGATCCATCACTTCAGACACATCCAGATCAATGAAGGTATCGTAATCCAAGGTCACTTCGAGCAATTGTTTTTGTTGTTTTTCGGCGAATACACGGGCAAGATTCGTTTTATACTTTTCAATCAGTTTAGGAATTCCTTCCTCCCGACGTCGTGGATGTCCAATAGGATATTCCACGATCAGCTCCGGTAATACTGTCCCATCTTTCAAGACGACCGTAAGCGCATTGGAGATCGCCCTTTTCTGTGGATCATGGTAATCTACTGTAAACTGAGGATCTTCGACACAGAAAATCTTATCCCGCAGGCTGTCAATGCGTGGATCCTGCGCAATGTGGTTTTCATAATCCTCCGCCGTCAATCGTCCAAAAATTAGAGGTACCGCCACCATGTACTGAATGCAGTGGTCACGATCGGCCGGATTATGCAAAGGTCCTTTCTTGTCGATGATCCGAATTGCGGCCTCATGCGTACGAATGGTAACACGCTCGATATCACCGCTATTTTTCCCAAACTCCTTGAGCTGCTGGTGAAGCTGCATCGCCGCTTCGGCAGCAGTCTGCGCATGAAATTCAGCCGGAAAAGAGATTTTGAACAGAATATTTTCCATCACATAGGATCCATAATCGCGCTGGAATTTAAATGGATTCCCTTTAAACGAAACATCATAGAAGCCCCATACAGGTGCTGTTAACACAGAGGGATACCCCATTTCACCAGTTTTGGCAATTAGAGCAAGGCGTACGGCACGCGAAGTCGCGTCTCCGGCAGCCCATGATTTACGGCTCCCTGTATTTGGCGCATGACGATAGGTACGCAGGGCCTGCCCATCGACAAAAGCCAGTGATACGGCATTGAGCAGCTCTTCCCTACTGAGCCCCAAAAGCTTACCGACAACGGCTGTCGAAGCAACTTTCACTAAAATAACGTGATCCAATCCCACTTTATTAAATGAGTTTTCAAGCGCCAGGACACCCTGAATTTCATGCGCCATAATCATGGCTTCGAGTACCTGTTTCGTCTTTAGGGATTTCCCTCCTTTGGCGATCTGTGTACGGCTCAACCAGTCTGCGGTCGCCAGAATACCACCAAGATTATCCGATGGATGCCCCCATTCCGCAGCTAGCCATGTGTCGTTAAAATCCAGCCAGCGAACTAAGGTACCAATATTGAAGGCGGCCTGTATGGGATCCAACTGATAATTCGTTCCCGGTACTTTCGCACCGTTAGGAACAATTGTCCCGGGGACAACCGGCCCCAGTAATTTAATGCAAGCGGGATAGGTAAGCGCTTCTAACCCACAACCTATGGTATCCAGGAAACAATAAAAAGCTGTATTCCATGCCGTTTTACTTTCTATCTTGTAATTTAGTACATAATCCACTATCGCCACCAAGACCTGATCGGGCTGTGGTCGCTCATTTGATATTGTTGAACTCATTATTTCTTTCTTATAAAAGCTATCTTTCTTTTCAATTTATTGATTTCAGAAACTGCCCGACCCATCAAAACGAGAAACATCAGGACGTCCTTCATCAGGGTTCTAAGCGGTTTCTTCCACTTGTATTCACGCGCTATTATCCATACTGGTTTATCGTTCTGAGATTGGCACGAAAGGCCGATCATCGGGGCCGATATAATTTGCACTTGGGCGGATGATTTTGCCGTCTTGCCGCTGTTCAAAGACATGTGCGGACCAGCCTGTTATACGTGAAAGCACAAATAAAGGGGTAAACATCTCTGTCGGTATTCCCATCAGGTGATAGGAAACGGCCGAGTACCAGTCCAAATTAGGGAACATCCGTTTTTCTTCCCACATCACTTTCTCCAGCCGTTCGGCAATCAGGTACAATGTCATATCACCGGCCTCCTCGGATAATTCCTTGGCGACCCGCTTGATGACCTGATTTCTTGGATCTGAAATGGTATAGACAGGATGTCCAAAACCAATAATAACTTCTTTATTTTCCAGTCTTTTCCGGATATCGGCTTCGGCTTCATCCGCATTCGCATAGCGGCTCTGGATCTCAAAAGCAACTTCATTTGCGCCGCCATGTTTTGGCCCCCGTAAAGCCCCGATTGCGCCAGCAATGCAGGAGTACATATCGGATCCCGTACCCGCAATTACCCGTGCGGTAAAAGTAGACGCATTAAATTCATGTTCGGCATATAAGTTAAGCGAGATCTGCATGGCCCGCACCCAGGAATCGGATGGTGCTTTACCGTGTAGCAGATGCAAAAAGTGTCCTCCAAGGGTCGCATCGTCTGTTTCAACCTGAATTTCACGTCCATTTTGACTAAAATGATACCAGTAGAGTAAGGCCGAGGCCATGGATGCCATCAAACGGTTGGCAATGTCCCTGGCTCCTGCTAAGGCGTGATTTTCTTTTTCCGGATTCACACTTCCAAAGAAGGAAACATAGGTGCGCAGCACGTCCATGGCATGAGCTGTAGAAGGCAACTGTTTCAATACCTGTTGTACTGTAATCGGCAGGCCGCGCTGACTAAGTAACTGGCTTTGATAAGTCGTTAACTGCGCCTGTGTGGGAAGATTTCCATAAATCAACAGGTAAGCGACTTCTTCAAAGCTGGCCTGATTGGCCAAATCCAGGATATCATAGCCCCGATAATGGAGGTCATTACCACTTTTCCCAACTGTGCTCAGCGCTGTATTTCCAGCGGGAACACCCGAAAGTGCGACGCTTTTTTTGGGTTTAAAACCCGTATCGTTTGGTGTCTCTTTCATCGCCATAAATTATTTATGTATAAGTGTGCGTGTATTTTAATAACAAAATATGCTCATGCATGCGGTTAGTGATTGCAATTATTTCGTATTGAACAATTGATCCAGGCGATTCTCGTAAGCATAGTAGTCGATACTGCGATACAATTCATCACGTGTCTGCATACGTTCTACCACAGCCGCCTGACCACCGTCCTTCCGAATATGGCTATACACATCAGTCGCCGCTTTGTTTGCTGCGCGGAATGCGGATAAAGGATAAAGCACGATAGACACATCCGCATGACGAAGCTCGTCAAGGTTAAACAATGGGGTCTGTCCGAATTCGGTAATGTTAGCGAGTATAGGTAATCCTGTTGCGCGACTGAACTGCATATATTGATCCAGGTTATGCACGGCTTCTGCGAAGATAAAATCCGCCCCTGCTTCTTTGTAGGCTACAGCTCTTTCCAGGGCTATTTCCAAGCCTTCAGAAGCCAGAGCATCGGTACGCGCGCCAATGACAAAATGTGGATCTGTCCGGGCATCGACAGCGGCTTTCAACCGATCTACCATTTCATCTTTTGAAACCAGCTCCTTTCCTGGGCGATGGCCACAACGTTTGGCCCCCACTTGATCTTCCATATGTACCGCTGCGGCCCCAGCTTTAATCAGGCTCTTTATTGTCCTTGCAACATTAAAAGCTGAAGGACCAAAGCCCGTGTCAATATCCACCATCAAAGGAAGCTTGCATACATTAGTAATGCGGTCCACATCAATTAATACATCCTGAAGTGTCGTGATACCCAAGTCTGGCACACCTAGCGAACCCGCAGCGACACCGCCCCCAGAGAGGTAGATGGCTTTAAAACCTGCTTGCTCAGCCAAAAGTGCGTGATTCGCATTGATGGTTCCGACAACTTGTAAGGGGTTTTCATGCTTGATTGCTTCCCTAAAAAGGAAGCCTGGAGAATCTATCATATCATTGCAATTTGAAATTCCACAGCTCATTAGTCCGACAGGATACACCCTATTAGGGACAGGATGAGCAGTATTTAAGTTTATTTAGTTTGAACAACCAAAATCCGATCGTTCATCCTAAAGATACTAATTATCACAGCATTTCAACAAATTATTTTCTACATTTCAAGTCTTTAGCAGAAGAAAATACGGTTTCGTCCCCAAGCATTCTTAATCGTGCACGCATCTCTCCCCTTAAAAACAGGTCGATAGTTACCGCCATAACAATATGAGTCCGGCGAAACACCGGACTCATAGGATCAGCATCGCTGTTTAAACGATGCTGTTCACTTCATTACATAGCACAGGGCATGATATAAACAGTTTGCTGGTGGCAAAAAAAAATCACATTTAACGCCCAACGGCATCATAATCCGGTCATTGTTCTTTAAATTTCGGCCCGGAGAAAATACGTTTCGAATCTCCTCGCCGGACATCAATCTGATTTTTCCAGGACTGATTTTTCCCTGCATTTTTCTGCAACCGTTCCAGCTCCAGCAATCGTTCTTCCAAACGCAACACAGCAATTCTTTAATTTTGCAATTGGGAACGGGTATCCATCACCTGTACCATCAGTCCTGTCGGGATGTGAGTCGCGCGAACTGCTGAACTCACCTTGTTTACGTGCTGTCCACCTGCGCCACTGCTGCGCATCGCCTGAAATTGCACATCCCTCAAGTTCATTTTCGCGACAGCTTGTACCGGAGACCAGTTCTTGACCTCCACAAACCAATTTTTACGTCTGTGGCCAGGCCGAAAGGGACTTGGACAGATCCAACAAATCGTTCCTATCCAGCGATCAATAAATACGGTACTTACCTCTCCTGTCGCTTTTAGCACAAATGAACAGGGAAGTCCATCGATCTCTTCGACTTCCACGGTCTCCATCTTTAGGCCATATTGCATCGCTTCTGACTGCATCCTTTCGAACACTAATTTTACGGCAAGATTACATTCCCTGGGCCCTCGTCCCGAAGTCAATAAAATATACTTTTCCATGTCCCCTTATTTATCCATCCGAACAATCTTGGGACGAAATGTTCCAAGTACATTGACCAACTCCTGCTGTAGGCTCATCACGCGGTGAATATCCTTGTAAGCATGTGGAGCTTCATCCAATGCGCCCCCGATGAGTTCCACGTCATGTTTCTCCAGCTCCTTGAGCATGGCGCTTTTGGTGAAGCTACTTTTACAGGCTGCCCGTGACATCATGCGTCCGGCTCCATGCGATGCCGATTGCAAGCTCAATGAATTGCCCCGCCCTTCGACAATAAATCCGGGTGCGGTCATGGAGCCCGGGATAATCCCCAGCACCCCCTGTCCGGCGGGTGTCGCCCCTTTGCGGTGAACAATACATTCTTTTCCATCCACAGTTTCCTTCCAGGCAAAGTTATGGTGGTTGTCGATGGTCAAAACGGGCCGTTCCCCCAAAGCCTTTGCCAAACGCCTGTGGATGTCCTCATGACAGACCCGTGCATAATCACCCGCTAAATTCATCGCTAACCAGTACTCCTGACCTTCTTGACTATCCAGGTCCAGCCACGCCAGATGTTGCACAGGACGCGGCAAAGGACACTGCTTTGCCGCCAGATCGGTATACTGTTTGGCAATATTTGCGCCCAATCCCCGCGATCCACTATGTGACAGGATCGCCAGATAAGTGCCCGGGGCCACTCCCCAATCCGGGCGGACAGCATGCAGCTCAACCACGCCAAATTCAACGAAGTGATTCCCCCCACCTGAGGTCCCGAGTTGTTTGTACGCTTTATCCAACAATGATTTCAGCAGCGGGATATCTTTAAATTCGCACCGGCTAAAAATCGCATGATCCTGTTTCTCGCGATGCGTATCGTACATACCGAATTTAGTATTATCTTTCAGTATATTTCGCAGCTGGAATTCTCTTCCTTTGAAATAACTTGCCGGTAGATCAAAGATAGACAGACTCATCCGGCAGCCGATATCCACACCCACCCCGTAAGGTATCACGGCATTATCTGTTGCCAGCACCCCACCGATCGGCAGGCCATAGCCCATATGCGCGTCTGGCATCAATGCTCCCCGGTATGCTATGGGTAACTTCAACGCATCATACAACTGTTTTTTGGCCTGTTCATCAATTTCATTTTCACCAAAAATGGTAAAGGGAGCCATCTGCTTATTTAGCTGCCGCATACGGGCTTCAACCGGCTGAATCAAACCTTCGGCAAGCTTAGCCCAAATTGCATCCGTCCTAAATTTTTCAGGTGCCTCGAGCACCGTTTTTACTTCCATAAGGATATTTTCCTTCTTTTCTCCTTTTCGGTAGCGTGTTATTAGCCCTAAGGCTACTTGTATTATATTATGCTGTGGAAAACCGATTTTAATAAGGTCTTTCCCCGATAATTTACTTCCCATATTTTTTAAAATAATTTATATGCTAGCTTATCCAGCTCAGGGATAAGCATTTTAAAATATCCGGGTTTTCTTTTCTTAAATAAACAGTTTGCCGACAGCGGAGTCATCACCTTTTATCGCATGAACAAAATGTCATGCAAAAACAGGTCGGTTAACCTATATGGGCCGACACAAAAAATCGACCGATAAAAAACAGACCCAGCATAGCCCGGCTAAATAGAAAATAGAAGGAAATAAAAAACCCGAATGATCTTCGGGCTTTTTTTCATGTCGTAACGAGTACGTTATAAGTGAAGAAAAGCACGAAGAATGCTTCCAGCAAATCCATTTGCCGTAAAAGCGTCTTTTGTTTTTATCTTAGCGACCAACATAGTTCTTCGTCTTTTAAATTGTTTAAAAATTAATATCAGTGGCAAAGGTAAGTAAGTTAAAATCAATTTTCCAAATTTTGAAGAAACTTTATTTTGAATTAAAAGGCAGTGGATCTTTTAGAAAGAAGGTATAATCGAGTTCTTGTCCAGCTCTTTCTATCTTAAAGCGGATCTCTTTGCCTTCCTCTGATTTGAAAAGTGTATGGATCGCTTCCAAGGTATAGGAAGACGCCGAACGACCATTGATTTTCAGTACTTTATCATCTGATTTTAAACCTACAATTGCTGCGGGGGAATCTGCTCGAACGGTAGCGATTTTATACATATTTTTCAGCACAAATCGGTATTGTACCCGATTGTCCATGCGAATCTCGGTGCCACCATCTTTTTTAAGGTAGACAGGTACCTCCTCTTTCTCGTATTTAATGCCGTCATGGATAATTTCCAGTCCACTCATGTTTAAATAATAGAATTTATCAAAGTTCCTATTTTTAACAAGATAAACCACATTATTGGGATAGTCGAAAATCACTTTAAATCGACGTAGGAGTTCGTTTCCAACAGAGCCGATTCGTTCATTGACAAAAGTCGCATGCTGTGTTGAGCTCAATTCTGGATAAGCCACTAAGGGATAATTCATCTTAAAAGGGCCCAGTTCCAATGATTTGATCCGATTTCTTTTTCCATAAATTTCACCATTAAATCCTTGCCCGATATAATCGTCAATAAAAGGAGGTTTAATTGCAAAATTATTTAATTTGGAAGGGATCAGCATCAACGCATCACTATTGCCCATATCAATCAATACGCGGCCTTCGATGTCTATGGAATCCTGATTAAAAGCGACCGAAATATAGGGTCTGCTGTTTAAAATATCCAGCGGAATCCGCTGCATTTTAGCCAGCCCCTTGGGATATTCTCCCTTCTGATAAATGGTAGCCCGATGTTTCAGAAAATCCATCTCAACAACGTGATCACTAAAAAAACGGCTTCCCATGATACCATTTATTTCAACGCCAATCCGTGTAGAAATATCAATATGTGCATTTTTAAGGATATAGATAGGTTGATCCGTATCTTCATACACACCGGCAATATTCACGTTATTATTTACGGACAGATAGCCATCTAGCCCCTCATCCTTTCCCAGTCCCTGGAATTTATTGACAAAAACAGTGCTATCTATTGATTTGAGTGTCTCTCCAAAGATCATCGTCTCTTTGACGCCGGTATCCAACAAGAAGTTCATGGCATAGCCGTTGACCTGTACGGGAATAATAATGAGGTTATGGACAAACAAAAAGGGAAATTTAGCCTTCTTTTTTTCTTTCAGAACAAAACGATCCTGCCCCCATGCAAAAACGGAACAGAGTAATGCGAAAGATAAAAATGCTGCTTTCATCCAAGTTTATATTTGGTATTTCCAATTTAAACAAGAATTCTCATAATAAAAAAGGTTTATACAAAAAAAGCAGTATATCTCTTTTGATCAACTTTGTTCGCATCTATTTGGATATTCTTACCCCTTCGTTTGGCGCAACATACCACTTAATTCGCTATTTGTTTGCCTTTCTTTTGCTTATTCTTTGCTATTATACCAAAGAATAAGCGACAAACAAGCAAAGGATTAGCGAACCAATACCAAGGAAAGCCTAAAGAAATAGCCTAGAAACGGCAAAGAAATGCCAAAGAATAAGCAGAAAAAAGGCATCTATTCACCTTTAAAGTGTATTATTTTTTTCCATCGTAAATAGATACACCATCAAATGAACCAAACCAGATAATGCGTTTATCATCTTCTAAAATCCCTAATATCATTGGTTTATTTGCGATTTCGGTTACAGTGGGCTTCTTACTGAAAAAAGACTCCTTGGCATAACGGAAAAGGAGTCAACTTGGAATTACCCCCAAGATTAATATTGTTGTGATAAATGGTAAAGGATACAAACTTGAAGTGGGTGTTTAACATGCTGTGCCCAATACAAAGGTAGCTTAAGGGTATTGTGAAAACTATAATAAAAAAAGCCCTCTCTACCTGCGTAAAGAGGGCTTTTGTACCCGGAGCCGGAGTCGAACCGGCACGGTTTCCCACTGGTGTTTGAGACCAGCGCGTCTACCAATTCCGCCATCCGGGCATATCCGTTTGGGATGATGCAAAAGTAGGTTTTTTATTGAAAAAGAGAAAACTTTTTCAATAAATTTCCTATCGAAATCAATAGTTCACTGAAATACAGCCAACTAATTTTTCATTAATTGCTCAAAAAGCTTGCCTTAACCGTTATATTCGCTGTTTTCTTCCGTGAAGTTGTGTTAAAAGCACCGCCGGAAGAGTATTCTTCATTATCGTTTTGACCCGTTATCTGAAAAATTCCCAGATCAGCCTTTACCAGACTACCTAATCCCGCATTCGATTCTTTGGCGATATTATCCGCTCGTTGGTGAGCATTTTTTGAAGCTTGGGAAATAAGTTCCAGCTTTAGATCTTCCAGCTTTGAGTAATAATAATTCGGTGTGCTTGAGCTCAGCTCTATTCCTTTTGAAATCAATGTTGATATTTCCCTGGAAGCATTGTCCACCTTATCCAGGTCTTTGGATTCTACACTTACGGTTTGCGACAACGTATAACCAGAAAATGTATTATAACCATTGCCTTTCCCGTCGGTATGGTATTCAAAGTCTTTGGCGATATTTACGGCTTCAAAACGAATTTCATCTACTTTAACACCTTGTTGAACTAAAAAATCGCGTACAAGGTCACGGTCTGTAGCCAATTGAGCTGAAGCGGCACTTAATTCGAAATTCTTTCTACTGAATGTGGCGTTCCATTTTACCAAATCCGATTCAAAGTCCTTCTTTGCATTGCCATTTACTGTAATCGTCTGGGTTGATTTAAATTTATACCGATAAGCATTGCCCAATATCCATGCGGTCAGCAGCACAACGACGCCCACGATGACAGAAACAATAATAGATGATGATTTCATAACCAGTTTTTTATGTTTACGTAACAATGAATATACCAAAAAATCGACGATTTTTTATTTTTTATAGATAAATTGCGACAAAAGAATTTAAACATGAATAAGAAAAATATCTGTATCCCATTCTGTTTTCTTGCTACTTTGACAGTGCACGCGCAAAAGAAACCGTTGGATCATACGGTATATGATAGCTGGCAAAGTATATCATCTCCCTATATTAGTAAATCTGGCAAATTTGTTCTCTTTCAGGTTGCTCCGCAAGAAGGCGATAGTCAACTCTACTTGAAAACGAAAGAAAACAAAGCGTTGATCCAGATTCCAAGAGGCTACAATGGAAAGCTGACCGATACAGAAAATCATTTGATCAGTCTAATCAAAGCACCATTTACAGCAACACGCGAGGCTAAAATCAAAAAGAAAAAACCGGAGGATTTTCCCAAAGATTCCCTGGCAATCTATAGTTTAACTAGCTCCTCCCTTGTCAAATTTGGATCGGTCAAGTCCTTTAAGATTCCGGAACAAAATAACAATTTTGTTTCCTTCCTTTTTGACAAACAAGCGAACGAAAAATCAGACTCATCCAAAAATCCGGCAGATTCTACTCAAAACAAAAAAAATACTGATAAAAAGAAGAAAGCAGTCGCGACATTAGCTTTATATGATCTCAATTCCGGAGATTCAGTCCAATTTTCTCTAGTAGATCAATATGAATGGAACAAAAACGGAACGAAACTTGTCTTTTCAAAGAAAACGGATGCGAAAGACAGCTTATCTAAAGAGTCTGGTGTTTATCTATATGACATAGCTACTAAAAATCTCAAGAAAATATCAACGGGCAAAGGTGAATACAAAAACTTCAGTTTTGATGAGACAGGTAATCAATTGGCTTATTTGGGAGATCTCTCCAAGGAAAAGACACTGGTTAAAAACTATAATCTTTATTATTATACCAACGGTATAGATACAGCACAGTACCTGGCAACGAAAAATAGCACGGGCGTTCCTAAAAATTGGGCCGTCAGCGGCGATGGGAATATCCGCTTCAGCAAAAATGGCGAAAAACTTTTCTTTGGAATTGCCCCGGTACCGCGTGTCAAAGACACCACATTGGTCGATTTTGAACATGCTAAAGTCGATGTATGGGGCTGGCAGGATGACTACTTACAACCTATGCAATTAGTTAACCTGAAAAAAGACCTTTCCAAAAATTTTTTAGCGGTCACCTATCCCAAAAACAATCGTACTGTTATTTCGCTAACGGATGAAACCTTCAACGCAACAACGCTTACGCCAGATGGAAATGCAGACTATGTTTTGGCACGTACAGATTTTGGCAAGCGGATCGAAAGTCAGTGGAAAGGTGGCACAAAAGAAGATATCTACCTGGTTTCCACACGAAATGGTCAACGTGAGCTTATTCTTTCTAACTTTTCGGGGAATGCAATCTTAAGTCCTGATGCAAAATATGTCATTTATTTTGACGAAGAAAAAGGAACCTGGAATTCGTATCAGATCAGTTCAAAGAGAAAGACAATATTAAATGAAGGCATTCCAGCATCTTTTGCAGATGAAGAGAACGATATGCCTACACCGGCACAAGGCTATGGCATGGCTGCTTGGAGTCCTGATTATAAAGGTATCTATGTCAACTCACGCTATGACATCTGGTATTTTACACTGGATGGATCCAGTAAATCCATCCTCACCAACGGTTATGGTGCAGCTTCCCGGACAACATTCCGCTATCTGCCCCTGCGACGTGAAGAAGACCGCGATCAGCCATTGACATTGGATTATAAAAAAGGTGGATTCCTGACATCATTCGATAACAAAACAAAGGAATCTGGTTTTTATCAGTTTAAAGGTCAGCACAACGACCCTAAAAGCCTTTTTGTTGAGCCAAAGACTTTTAAAAATATAAACGCTTCTGCCGATCAACAAACAATTCTTTACAGCAAGGAAGATTATGTCAGTTCACCGAATATCTATATCAATAGTATTAAATTTAAAGACGAATTGCAGCTATCCGATATCAATAGGCAACAGGAAAATTACAATTGGGGTACTGCCGAACTCGTGCATTGGACCACACCGGCAGGTCATCAGGCTGAAGGTATTCTTTACAAACCAGAGAATTTTGATCCAGCAAAGAAATATCCGATCATTGCTTATTTCTATGAGAAACTTTCAGATGGTCTATATACCTACCAACCACCAGCTCCTACTCCTTCGCGGCTAAATATCCCTTACTTTGTGAGTAACGAGTATTTGGTATTTGCGCCAAATATCAGCTACGAAACTGGGCATCCCGGAAAATCAGCTGAGGAATATATCAATTCGGGCATGCGTTATTTAGCGCAGAACTCTTGGGTAGATAGCACCAAAATGGGCATCCAGGGACAAAGCTGGGGCGGCTATCAGGTCGCACATCTGATTACGCGTACCAATATGTATGCTGCAGCATGGACCGGAGCTCCCGTTGTCAATATGACTTCCGCCTATGGGGGAATACGCTGGCAATCGGGTATGTCACGCCAATTCCAATATGAGCATACACAGAGCCGTATCGGAAAAACCCTATGGGAAGCGCCAGAATTGTACCTGGAAAATTCGCCGTTGTTTCATTTAGACAAGGTAACCACACCGGTTGTCATTATGGCCAACGACAACGATGGAGCCGTGCCCTGGTATCAAGGCATCGAAATGTTTACCGCATTGCGTCGACTAAACAAACCGGTGTGGATGTTGAACTATAATGGCGATGAACATAATTTAATTCAACGACAAAATAGAAAAGACATACAGATTCGCGAACAGCAGTTCTTCGATCACTACTTGAAAGGAGCTCCTGCGCCAAATTGGCTAAAGAAAGGAGTACCTGCCACCTTAAAAGGAATAGACTGGGGACTAGATTACAACTAAAAACACATAAAATAGGTCGATTTGTTTGAATCGACCTATTTTTTTTGATCAAAAACCAGCCGCTAATACATATTTTGTAAAAAAAATCAAAAAAAATTTCAGTTTTCCGTAAAAACACAATATTTTTGAAAAACAAAATCAACAAAACTGTAATTTAATTATAAAATACAAATGTCGAACCTAAGATTCAAAGCAGTAGAGGCAGCGGGCTCACGCCAGATTGCACAATTTGAAAAAGTTGAAACTAAAAAAGCAACTGACATCTACGGAAAGAACGTTTTTTCCGTAAACAAAATGAAAGACTACCTTCCTAAAAACTCATACAAGGAGTTAGTTGCATCCATTGAAGAGGGACAGATTATTTCTAGAGATCTAGCTGAGCACATTTCGCAAGCGATGAAAACTTGGGCCCTTAATCATGGCGTTTCCCACTACACGCACTGGTTTCAACCTTTGACTGGTTCGACAGCTGAAAAACACGATGCATTTTTCGAACCTGATGAAAATGGCGAAGCAATCGAAAAATTCACTGCAGATGCTTTGGTTCAACAAGAGCCTGATGCTTCATCTTTCCCTAACGGTGGTATCCGTAACACATTCGAAGCAAGAGGATATACGGCATGGGATCCTTCTTCACCAGCATTTATCTATGAAACTGGTGCGGGTAAAACACTTTGTATCCCTACTGTATTTGTTTCCTATACTGGTGAATCATTAGATTATAAGGCACCTTTATTAAAAGCAATCAATGCTGTTGATAAAGCGGCAACTGAAGTTGCACAATATTTTGACAAATCAATCACGAAAGTAAACGCCTCTCTTGGTATTGAGCAAGAGTATTTTTTAGTTGACCTTTCTTTATACAATGCACGCCCAGACCTTCAATTGACTGGACGTACGCTATTCGGCCACATGTCTGCAAAAGGACAACAATTGGAAGACCATTACTTCGGAGCGATTCCAGAGCGTGTATTAGCGTATATGGTTGACTTAGAAAATGAGGCCTTAAAATTAGGTATTCCATTAAAAACGCGTCACAATGAGGTGGCACCATCGCAGTTTGAGTGTGCGCCAATGTACGAAGAGATCAACTTGGCAATTGACCACAATCAATTGTTGATGAACGTGATGGAACAAGTTGCTTTGAGACATAACTTCAAAGTATTGTTACATGAAAAACCATATTCCGGTGTCAATGGTTCTGGAAAACACAACAACTGGTCTTTGATTACGAATACTGGTGTTAATCTATTATCTCCAGGCAAAACACCTAAAAATAACCTGATGTTCCTGACATTCTTTGTCAATACCATCAAAGCGGTATTTGAGAATGCAGATTTAATGCGTGCATCTATTGCAAGTGCAAGCAACGACCACCGTTTAGGTGCTAACGAAGCGCCACCAGCAATTATCTCGATCTTCTTAGGTTCTCAATTAGACGAATTATTGGAAGAAGTAGAATCAGCTCGTGTAGCCAAGAAAGTAAAAGCTGAAGCAAACTTGTGGCACGGTATCCCTAAAGTTCCAGAATTGAAGCTGGATAACACAGACCGTAACCGTACCTCACCTTTCGCATTTACGGGTAACAAGTTTGAGTTCCGCGCTGTAGGTTCTTCAGCAAACTCTGCCCTGCCAATGACGGTATTAAATGCCATCGTTGCGGCACAATTAATTGAGTTTAAAGCAGAGGTAGACAAACAGATCAAAAAAGGCACGAAAAAAGATCTTGCAATCTTAAATGTTGTCCGTAAATACATCAAAGATTCAAAAGCAATCCGTTTTGAAGGAAATGGATACAGTGAAGAGTGGGAAAAAGAAGCTGCTACACGTGGTCTTTCAAACATCAAATCCACACCTAAGGCATTAGACGTTTATGTAAAAGAAGAGTCATTGGCTTTATTTGAGTCCTTAGGAATCTATACAAAACGTGAATCAGAAGCTCGCCATGAGATCTTGTTGGAAAACTTCTACAAGAAACTTCAAATCGAGGCCCGTGTGATTGAAGAAATGGTCAACAACCAAATCGCGCCGGCATGTTTTATCTATCAAAACGAATTGATCGAAAATGTGAAAGGTCTTAAAGACCTAGGATTAGCTCAAGCAGCATTTAGTTCACAGCTGAATTTCGTGGAGCGTATCTCAACACATGTAAACACCATCCTGGAACAAGCTGAAGCCATGCGCCAAGAACGTAAAAAAGCAAACCAGATCGAAGATGTACGTGAACGGTCAATCGCTTATGACGAGTTGGTAAAACCATATTTTGACGTGATCCGTTACCATGTCAACAAATTGGAAAAAATCGTTGACGATAAAAAATGGCCTCTTCCAAAATTGAGAGAGATCTTATTCTTAAGCTAATATCGCTTAATACAAAAACAAGAAGAGCATTCCGGTTGGAATGCTCTTCTTGTTTTATATACGGCCAGCTGGTTTGCACAAAACCCTACCGGCCGCTATTTTTTCAAACGGTTATCCTCCTCATTATTTCCGGCCCGCTTATCCACGGATTTAATATTGATGTTTCCAAAACGGTAAGAAAGTGAAAGCCGGATCACTCTACTATCATACCCATTGCGAATGCGATAATATCCGTTTTCCTGAACACTGGACAACCGACGTTGACCTCTGGTATTCAAAATATCGTTAACAGCCAACTTGACATTCAGCTTTTTGTCGAAAAATGTTTTCCCTGCTCCGAGATCGACCCCATAGTAAGATTGAAAACTAAATACACCATAGACAGCCGGTGAGAAATAATTGGCGGTCAGCTCTATATTTGTTGTTTCTCCAATACGGATATCATGATTGGAGCTCACCTGAAAAGATAATTTTTCCAATTGCCGCTGCGCCCCCGAACGCTCGTCAAAATTATATTTGCTATAGAAACCAGTCAAGTTGTTGGAAGTGGTCCACCATTTAAATACGTTAACCGGTATATTGATATTCATATTGTAATAGTCGAAATAGGTCAGGTTTCGATCTGTCTGCGCAATGGCCTTAGTTTCTGAATTGCTCTCAATTACCTGGGTGATCGCATCACTGGTCCTCTTATAGCCAAGGCTCAACAAATAACGCTCCTTAAAGGTGTAATTCAATTCATAAGAGTTGGTATATTGTGGATTCAAATAGGGATTACCGTATTGATAGGTGTATTGATCCAGGTAGTAGATAAAGGGATTCAATGCACCATAATCCGGTCGGTCTATCCTTCGGCTATAACTTAGACCAAGTTTATGATTGTCGTTGATCTGTTGCTGTATAAATACCGTTGGAAAGAAATCCGTATAATTACGTTTTGTCTGCTGCCCCAAGGTGACTGAATTGCCCAGTGAACTTGTATTTTCAACACGAAGTCCCGTTTGCACAGAAAACTTTCCAAAGGACTTATTCAGTGTAAAATATGCTGCTGCGATGTTTTCGTTGTATAAAAACTGATTGCTCTGATCTTCGTTTTGGACAAATTCCCCTGCTGTGTTTTGATCCTCATAGACCAGGTTATTATCTGTTTTCACACGGCTGTATTTTAAACCCGCTTCGAGTTTTGTCGTTTTATCAAAGGGATGGACAAAATCGGTTTTGAAAACTAAAATTTTGGTATTGGATAACATATCGTTTCGGAATACCTTTGGTGCCTTAAATTCCACCCAATTTGGATCCAGAAAACGATTTTTCACCATGCTGTTATCGTGATTTTTGGAATACGAATAATCTGCATTGGCTGTTAGCTCAGTCCCCAGGGTATCGAATGTCTTTTTGTAATTGAGGTTATAAGCCAGGTAGTGATAGGCGAAATCCGAAAAGTTGCTTCCCTGTACCACGGAGTCCAATTTTCCTTTTTGTGAAGCAATCAGATTATCCCCTTGTCGTGTTGAATTGCCGCTGCTAACATTCCCATTGACAACAAAACCCAACACCTGCTGTTCGCCAAGGTTAAAATCAGCAGCGAATTTAAAATTATGCGCACGATAACGAAATTTAGAGTACGAATCTGAATTGAAATAGGTGGTCCCCGTTGAATCATCGACAGAGCGATCGATCGTTAAATCATTAAATCCTAAACTGTTATTATAATTATAGGAAGTAAAAATATTCACCCAACTGTTTCGATGATTGACTAAGAAACCGCCGTCACCTTTCGTATATTTTCCCTGTCCTAGATTCAGATTCAGGCTAACATTGCTGCCAAATTGCGTATTTTTTTTTGTTTTGATATTGATAATACCTGCATTACCGGCAGCATCATATTTAGCAGGTGGATTGGTCAGTACCTCAATCGAAGCAATTGAATTTGAAGCCGTATTTTCCAGCAGTCGGCTAACTTCATCCGCCGAAAGATAAGTAGGTTTACCATCAATCATAATAATCACGTTGCTTTTTCCGCGGAGATTGATTTTTTTATTATCCAAAGTAACCCCCGGAACTTTTTGCAGGAGTTCCAATGCATTATTCCCCGTCGCCAATATACTGTTTTCCACATTCAGCACAATTTTATCAATTTGACTTTCAATTAAAGGTTTTTTACCAACAACCTGAGCCTCGCTCAGCACTGTTGACACGGCCTCTAAACGAATGGTATCCAAAGACAAGATATCACTTTTCTTTAGGGTTATTTCACTGGAGCTGTAAGTAGTATACCCCACTGCCGAAACCTGTATTGTATATTTACCTTCGGGCACTCCCAAAAATTCAATTCCTCCATTCTCCTTAGAAACGGTTCCTTTCAGCGGGATACCACCGGGATTACGGAGCAGTGAAATACTCGCGGCAGCAAGTGGCCCACCATCCCGGCCGACCACAACCGCATTTAACTTCCCGCCATTCGTTTGTGCAGAAACATTTCCCAAAAAGGAAAATAGCATGATCATAATAACGAATAGCAGCAGTTTATTTTTATTTAGTTTCATAACATAATTTCTTTATTCCATCAACTGGATAGTCATTGTTTATTTAGATGACAACAAACATCGTGTATTCATTACACCTTGACTAGGAGAAATAGACGGATAACCTAAAACCGTCGGCGGATGGCTAAATAACTTCGGTAAATTGCTTTTACGTTTTCTCAACAACATCATACTATACATCCACCATGATGTATCGGTGCATTTCTTTCATGCACGCCGGAGAACACTACTACTTATACCACCTGTTTCAAAATAAAAATTCAAAAAACCAATAGTATTCAAAACAAATAAAACGAATACATTAAATATTAAGCATAATATTTGTATTTTTGCATCGAAAATTAGTAAACTGATTGATGGGCATCGTGTCATTAAAGAAAAGATTTTACCGTATTTATAGCCAAGTTATGCGATTTATTCAAGGTGAACACTTTGGTGATGCCTTGCGAAATGTATCCATCAGTATTTTACCGAGTTTAGCAATCTATTTATTAGGGGTTCCGGCGAGCACCGCTATTGGAATTGGTGTGGGCTCATTGTTAACCACACTGACTGATCCGCCCGGCAACCGAAAGGATAAACTCTCATCCGCTCTGGTCTGCATTCCGACTTTCTTTCTTGCGTCATTTCTTACAGCTTACTTCTTCCCTTACCATTGGCCTTTGGTTATTCTGCTCAGTTTGGCGGGATTTACCTTTACCTTATATGGTTTGTTCGGACCACGTTATGCTGCTATCGGCAACATGGCATTGATCTTAATGAGTTTTGTCATCGGCTTGGCGCCAAAACATCCGCTGGAAGTGAGCTTGCAAATTACGACCGGTGCAGCGATCTATTATGCATTTAGCCTGCTACAGGCCTATATAAGGCCGTATCGCTCGCTAAAACATGCGATGGCCAATGGCTTTCAGGGCTTATCTCAATTTTTACTGATCCGTGCGCAATCCTATGATCCCGATATTCCACTTGATATTACCTATAGTCGCGTGGGAAAAATCCATGGCCAGATCAGTGAACAGCAAGAACAGATACGTTCCTTACTCTTCCGTGAAAAAAGAATCATCGGCCATCAATGGCCTAAGAGTAATTATTGGTTGAGTCAGGTTTATGGTCTAATTGATCTACATGAGCTTATAATTGCGCTTGATCATGATTATGATGCCATTCGAAAGAATCTTGCCGATACCGGAAGCCTTCCTGTGATCCGCCGTGCAATAAAATTATTGGCACTGGAAATCGACAGTTTTTCGCAACCGCATAAAAGGTTCCGATATGCACAGCAATTGTATTATAATGCGATTAAGCTGAATGAGTTGTTGAACGAGCTGAAAAATATTCAGCAACAGCAAGTCGGATCAGCCGGCCCGATCCTATCGGCTATCATCAACAACATGGAATCTATCCTTGAAGTACTCCGCCGAATCCAGATTGCTTTTTATCAGAATCAGGAAATTCAGAACAAAATCGGTACCGAGGAATATCAACAATTTATCAATCGTCCCTTGGGCAGTTTGGGGGAGATCAAAGATAAGCTTCACTTAAAAAATCCGCTGTTTCGTTTTGCACTCCGCATGGCTATACTTTTTGGTATTGGCGCATTGATCGGGATTCTGTTTCTGGATTTCAAATATACTTATTGGATCTTATTGACCATCGCCATCGTGGCAAGGCCAGCATTTTCGATGACCAAAACCCGTAATATCGAACGTATTGCCGGGACATTTTCAGGTATCTTAATCGGTATCTCCTGTTTGGCTTGCTTTGAAAACCTCCCCTTATTACTTAGTTTGTCGGCAATGGGCCTCTTCGGATTCTTTTTATTCAACCGATCCAACTATATGATTAGTGTGGTTTTCATCACACTAGGTGTTGTGATTGCACTAAACTTATTTGAAGGTAATATTAATCTTATTTTGGGCAGTCGTATGGCATTTACATTGGTAGGTGCATTTTTGACGATTGCGGGATATTTCCTGATTCCCGTGCGTCAAAGCTCAAGTATGGTCCACCTGGCGAAGGAGGTCGCGCGCTATAATCAGCATTATTTCCAAATGATCAACAAGCGCTTATCAGACAACCTACAGAGTTCTTTTGATATCAGATTAGCACGAAAAAAAGCACAAACGGCCATGGCTCTATTTTCTGATTCCATTAACCAAATGAAGAAGGAGCCCGAACATAAGTGGATTGATTGGTCCCATATTCACCACTTTCAGGCGCTTTCCTACCGCATCAACTCGCATCTGGTCGGGCTTTCGATTTCCATCAGCAAAAATCCTGAAGTCCTGCACAACGATATTTATAGCAGAATAGATGAGTTAAAACCGCTTTTGACAGATTTGGATCAAATCGCGGAACATATTGCACTCGCTAAAAGGTAATAGAAAATCCCGCTTTAAAACAGCAAATAAACCTATGATTTCAGCTCAGCACCGATTTTCGCAGGTTATGGCGAACATGTATTTACAAAATAGTTTTAATTAAAAAAATGATTTTCTTTTGCATTAATAGAAAAGAAGTTTATATTTGCAATGTCTTCAGATGAAGATTTCTAATCAACACCTTCCTTAATCAGCAGGTCTTGATTTATAAAGAAGTGGCGAGAGACTGGCTCTATGACCCACTGGCAACCTTCAATTTGGTTGAAAAGGTGCCAAATCCTGTCCAAAGCAATATCGTTTTGGAGCATATAAATGAAATAAGACAATGATTATTACATTACAGAAAACCATCAACAATTTAGGTTCATTTCAGACGAACCAACTAACAGGTAAAGGAGCAACACATAGCATTGCCATGTCTATGCGAATGCGCATGCATATGCACCTCCCAACTTGTTAAGCATCATTCTCCTTTTTCTCGGATAACGATATTAACAGACCTTTTCAGCAGGTGTGTATGCTTCCTTTTTTTTCTTGTTAACATTTTTTTGAACCCTTAAAATCTGATATATTATGTCTTCCAACAAAAATCTAAAATTCGAAACGCTACAAGTTCACGCTGGCCAAGTGGCCGATCCAACTACTGGATCCAGAGCGGTACCTATATACCAAACATCTTCATTTGTATTTGAGAATGCTGAACATGGAGCCAATCTATTTGCGCTGAAACAATTTGGCAATATCTATACACGGATCATGAATCCAACGACGGATGTTTTCGAACAACGTATTGCGGCGTTGGAAGGCGGGGTTGCGGCATTAGCTGTTGCCTCAGGTCAAGCAGCACAATTTATCGCTTTAAACAATATCCTTGAAAACGGCGATAACTTTGTGGCAGGCTCTAATCTATACGGCGGTACATTCAACCAGTTTAAAGTTGCATTTAAACGATTGGGTATCGAAGCCCGTTTTGCCACAGATGCCGAAGCCGATAAAATTGAAGCGCTTATTGACGATAAGACCAAAGCTATCTATGTGGAGACGATCGGTAATCCGAGTTTCAACATTCCTGATTTTGAAAAAATAGCAGCTGTTGCTAAAAAATATGATTTACCGCTAATTGTCGACAATACTTTTGGTGCCGGCGGTTACCTGTTCAAACCCCTAGAATATGGCGCACATGTGGTCGTTGAATCCGCAACAAAATGGATCGGCGGTCATGGAACAAGCATCGGCGGTGTGATCGTTGATGGTGGAAACTATAATTGGGGCAATGGAAAATACCCACAATTCTCCGAACCATCCGAGGGCTATCACGGTTTGGTATTCTCCGAGGTATTCGGTGAAAAAGGACCTTTTGGCAATATTCAATTTGCTATCCGCGCCCGTGTTGAAGGTCTACGTGACTTTGGTCCGGCACTTTCGCCATTCAATTCATTCTTGTTGCTACAAGGGCTTGAAACACTGTCCTTGCGTGTGCAACGCCATGTGGACAACACCTTAGAGGTTGCCAAATGGCTTGAAGCCCACCCACAGGTAGAGAAGGTAAATTATCCGGGATTAAAAAGTTCACCAAGTTTTGCGAATGCACAAAAATATCTTAAAAATGGTTATGGTGCAGTCCTCTCCTTCCAATTGAAAGGTGATGCTGCTCAAAAAGCAAATGCTTTTATTGACAGCCTGGAGCTCATCAGCCATTTGGCTAACGTAGGTGATACCAAATCATTGATCATCCATCCATCAGCAACAACTCACCAACAGTTAAGTGATGCAGATCAGGCTAATGCGGGTGTATTTCCGGGATTATTGCGCCTTTCAGTAGGGATCGAACATATTGATGACATCAAAGCTGACCTGCAACAAGCATTCGAAAAGATCAAATAATCAAATACATCCCTAAATTTAAACGTAATGAGCAGGCATATTTATCAGCATCACGAGCCCTTTGTATTTGAAAACGGCAGGGAGCTTGTCGATTTACAGATCAGTTATGAAGTATTTGGAGAACTGAACGCAGACCGCAGCAATGTGGTCTGGGTCTGTCATGCCTTGACGGCGAATGCGAATGTGTTGGACTGGTGGCCGGGTCTTTTTGGTACAGATGAGCTGTTTAATCCCAATGACTACTATATCGTATGTGCAAATGTAATTGGATCAGCCTATGGGAGTAGCAATCCCTTATCTATCAATCCGGCAACGGGCCAGCCTTATTACCTTTCTTTTCCCGAATTTACGGTAAAAGATCTTGTCAATGCCCATCAGTTGCTCGCAGCGCATCTGGATATCAACCAAATTGAAGTTTTAATCGGTGGATCACTGGGTGGTCAACAAGCATTGGAATGGGCCGCTTCCAAAACGATCGCCATCAATCAACTTATCGTTGTCGGTACAAATGCAGTGCATTCCCCTTGGGGTATTGCCTTTAATGAAAGCCAACGTTTGGCCATTACAGCAGACCGTACCTTTTATGCCAACCATCCTGATGGTGGTATAAAAGGACTTAAAGTCGCACGTTCCATCGCACTGTTGTCCTATCGTAATTATATCACATACGACCATACGCAACGGGATACCGATGTCAATAAAGTAAATGATTACAAGGCAGCTTCCTACCAAAATTATCAGGGTGAAAAATTGGTTAAACGCTACAATGCGTACAGCTACTTTTACCTGACAAAGGCGATGGACAGCCACAATCTGGCCCGCGGAAGAGCATCACTGCAGGCGGCACTCGCTGGTATCAACTGTTCAACATTGGTATTAGGTGTCAATACAGATATGTTATTCCCTGTAGATGAACAGAAATTTATTGCCCAACATATTCCCAATGCCAGCTACCGGGAGATCGAGTCAAGCTATGGTCACGATGGCTTTTTGATCGAGACAAAAAAACTGACAGCAATTATCCATAACTTTTTAGAAAATAAGAAGGAGTATATCAACGAATTAGTATAAGAGAAGTAAACAATAATATAAGAGCATACAAGAAGAGATATGAGTAATAAATTAACGATAGGGATGTTTGGATTTGGCGTTGTCGGCCAAGGTCTCTACGACATTATCAAAACCAAAAATCTGAATCTGGAAATCAAGAAATTTGTCATTAAAAATGCGGACAAAAAACGTTCACTGCCCGCCGACCTATTTTCAACCGATGCGGAGGCTATTTTGGGGGATCCGGAAATCAACACGGTTGTCGAATTGATCGATGATGCAGAAGCAGCCTATAGGCTAACTGTACGCGCATTGAAATCAGGCAAAAATGTGGTATCCGCAAATAAAAAAATGATTGCCGGTCACCTTGAAGAGCTGGTAGACATTCAACATGAATATGGAACAAGCCTACTTTATGAGGGAGCCGTGTGTGGAAGTATACCTATTATTCGTAATCTGGAAGAATATTACGACAATGAGCTCCTGCATTCGGTCAGCGGTATCTTTAACGGATCTTCCAACTACATTCTTTCCAAGGTTTTCAACGAAAACCAGCTTTATGCAGATGCATTAAAAAAAGCACAGGAACTGGGTTTTGCAGAAACAGACCCTACGCTTGACGTCGGGGGATATGATCCTAAATTTAAAGTCTGTATCGTAGCTTCACATGCTTACGGCATCTATGTTAACCCAGATGACGTATTCAACATCGGTATCGACAAATTAGGCCAACAGGATATTCGTTTTGCAAAAGAAAAGAACTTTAAAATCAAATTAATCCCTACAGCCAAAGAGATCGATGGCAATAAAGTTGTGCTTTATGTACTGCCGCGTTTGGTAGGCAAAGAAAGCATGTTGTATAACGTAGAAAATGAAAATAACGGCGTGCTCGTCAAAGCTGCATTTGCAGACGAACAATTCTTTTACGGTAAAGGTGCTGGCGGACATCCAACGGGTTCTGCAGTCCTGTCTGATATTGCAGCGCTACGTTATGGTTACCGCTATGAATATAAAAAGCATTTAGAATCTAGTGCCTTAAATTATAGTCAGGATTATCTGATCAAAGTCTATTTAAGATACACAGATGATCAACTGATCGAAAAATTAAATTTCAGCGAGATCACCGAAAGGTATTACGCAGCAGATTTCAAATATGTCATTGGCCACATTAATCTTCAACAAATTGCTGCCCACAAGGCCGATTTGGACCAAGATGGCAATTTCATAGCAGAGATCGCGTAGGCAATCAACAAACCAACCTACCTACGGGGTGTCCGATCATTTTTGGACACCCCTATTTTTTTTATTTTATATACGTTCCAAAGGCTTTGTGAAATGTATTATCCGGTGCTGGATTTCCTTTTGCCTTTCAGAATTCTTCGTTTACCACTTAGTTTGCACGCGCATTACTTTTTAAGTTCAGCGTCATGACACCGCCTTTAACCAGTTGTTCAAAGGGTAGCTCCCATCCGGCCCAAGCTTTATTATTCAATAGGATCTGATCAACATAGTAACTATCCGGGGCCTCTTTTTCAACCTGAATCGTAAATTTATTTTTTCGTAATGCTTTGGGAAGCTGTATGGTAATTTTATCAAATAAAGGCGCCCCAATCTGAAACGCCGGATTTTCTGTCGTTAAACTCCTTACGTCGAATAAACCGATCCCCGATAAAACATACCAAGCCCCCAATTGTCCCTGATCTTCATCCTGTCCATACCCGTAACCGTGAACAGACTCCGTGCCATAAAATTCATTTGAAATCGCCCGCACCCATTTTTGGCTCAGGTCAGGTCTCCCCGAAAAATAAAACAACCAGGAAATATGCAAGTTGGGCTGATTTCCGTGATTATAGAGACTCTCAATACCGGCAAAGGCATCAATTTGGGTTCCACCTCCGAAAACATTCCGCTGGGATACCGTGAATATGCTGTCCAAACGATGGTTGAATAAGTCTTTTCCGACCAGCTTAACCAGTTCCTGAGGAACGTGCGGTACATAAAAGGTATATTGCCATGCATTTCCTTCCTGAAATCCACGCCAAGGTTGATAGGGATTAAAATTCGGAATAAAGTATCCCGCACTGTCCTTTGGCCGCATAAATTTGGTTGAAGGATCATATAGTCCTTTCCATGCGTCTGAAAGCATTAGAAACTTCTTGTAATCTGCGTCACGACCAAGTGACTTGGCGTATTGCGCTGCGGCCGCCGCCGAAAAGGCATATTCCAAGGTATGGGAAGCGCCAAAAGGTGATCCTTGGATTAATAATTCAGGACTACCGGTATTATCCTGGATATAAGGCGAATAACCTTTTTCAACAAACACCCCCACATCAAGCTTCCCTGCTCCAGGAATTCGGCCCTCTGATTCAAGTTCATTTTTTCGGACAGCCTCATAAGCGAAATTTGTATCGTAATTCCGTATTCCGACATTATATGCCGCAGAAATTGCCAAGCCCGTAAAATTGGTACCCACGCCAGAAACATACTTGCTATTGGCGATACCGTCACCGAGCCAGCCCGCATCGCGGTATACCAACAGCTGACTCTGTACCCAATCGTTGTAATAATCGGGATAGGCAATGGACCAGAGTTGTGTCAGGTTCCAAAATGCCCCCCAGATTGCATCTGTATTATAGTGCTGATGAACCGGTTTCCCTTGCGCATTTAACGCAATCTGACCTACTGAACCATCATTTTTTGGATAAGCCCCATTGCTATCGCTGGCAAGTCCCCGTCCAAGTAAGGCATGATATAATCCGGTATAAAATTTAACGCGGTCCACTTCTTTACCACCTTCCACCAATATCCTTCCCATTTCATTGTTCCAGGTCTTCAACGCTTCGGATTTCGCTTTATCAAATGTCAGCCCCTTTGCCTCTTGCTGCAAGTTTAGCCGTGCATTATCTACCGAGGTATAGGACAAACCGGTTTTGATGGTAATGGATTCATCCGATCCTGTATCGAATCGCAAAAACAGTCCGGTTCCTTTCCCCCGTATGTCCTTCTTTCCCTGAGAAATCACGCTGTCTTTAAATGTACCGTAAGATTTTGGCCGCTTGCTGACTTCAGCAAAGAAATACATCTTCACAGTAGCGCCTTGTTGATATTTTTGGACATATACAGGGTTTGTCACCACGTATCCCCATACACATTGATTATCGTAATTTACTTCAGCATCGATCACTGGTCCACTCTCGCCCATCACATGTCCAATATCAAATATTAGGTTGGCCGCATCTGTTTCTGGAAAGGTATAACGATGGAAGCCTACCCTTTTTGTGGCCGTTAGTTCGGCGAGGATTCCGTAATCTTTCAGTTTCACGCGATAGTAACCCGATGTGGCAAATTCATCTTTCTTATCAAATGATGAGCGGTAGCCACCTTGTGGCTGATCCAGTTTACCCGGAGTCGTTTTGAGTTCACCGACTGATGGAGCAAAGACAATTCCCCCGATCTGAAACTCGTGAAAATTAGCAAAGCCTTCAATGGAGCTGTGTCTATCGTCATAGCCAACCGCTTCCCAACCGGACTTGTTGCCATAGCTTCCATTGGTGCTTGGTGCTAATTTGGCCATGCCAAAGGGCACCGCCGCCGGAGTATAAAAAAAATACCGGCTATGCACAGATCCAATATTGGGTTTTACCAGGGTAGTTAGATCAGTTTTCTGTTGCCCAAGCGCAGGTATCACACGGAATAACATGCAGAAAAAATAAAATATAAGATGCTTTGCCATCGTTGTCAAATTAGGTTCGAAAACAAACTTACAAAAAATAAAACTATGTATAAACATGAAAGCAAAAAGATCAGTAAAAAAAGCAGGCGGAGCCAGATCAAAGTAGCATATTATTGTAATAATTTAAATACGAATTTATTTATACCTCATTAAAAGCCGAATACACCAGTTATTTTTTTACTTTTGTTTGTACATACATATTGAACAATAACCAAGAAGTTTTAAATCAGAAAGATCAATCCAAAATTGAATGTGCTGGAAATAATCTAACGAATCACCGCGATTGGACTACTGAAATGCAAAAACTTCAATTAATAAATAGTTCCATGAGAAGAAACCTAACATTTTTCGGTCTTACATTTGTCTTATTTAGCAGTAGTCTGTCCGCGCAAAAAAAAATCCCATCGAAAGGAGAGCAACTTAAGCTTGCGCAGACCATTCTAGCCGATCCGAAGTTAAAATATGTGGACAGCTTAGCCAGACAGGTCATCAAAGAAGGATTTAATGCCGGAAGTGGCTACTCGCAGATATGGGCCCGGGACCTCAATACGTTTATTGAAACGGCATTGGAAGAAAGACCGGCATCAGATGTCCGCGGGGCGATTCTATTGTTTTTCCAGATGCAACAGCCCAATGGTGAAATGGTAGACGGCTATGTGCTCAAGAAAGATTTCACTTGGCATGATGATACGCCTTATTATTCAAAAAATGCACCCGATCATGTCGGCTTCAAAAACACTGTCGAGACGGACCAAGAGACTTCGCTGATTCAGCTACTGGGCAAGTATATACAGAAAACCAAGGATTATAGTATTCTTGACGAATCCATTGGTGGACTTTCAGTCAAAGAACGCATACAGCTGATGTTGGATTACCTCAAGCGAGAACGGTTCAATAAAACATACGGTCTCCTCTGGGGGGCCATGACAGCCGACTGGGGTGATGTGCAGCCACATGACGATTTTGGCTGTGACTGGAATGCACTCTCCAATGAAGCCATCGATATCTACGACAATGCCATGCTCATCATTGCCTTACAGAACTTAATTGAAATCCAACCCAATGGGGCAAAGACTGCTGGTTGGAAAAAATTTAAAAAGGAGCTTGAAACAAATAGCAGGCACTATCTCTGGGATCATAAGAAGCAGAAATTTATTCCACATATCTATCCCCAGCATTCTCCCCTTCCTAAAGGTTTTGATGAAAATCAAATTCATTACCATGGGGGCACAGCAATTGCGATCGAAGCTGGACTGCTCAAACGAAACGAAATAAAAACGGTCAATAGGCAGATGTTGGAAAATGTCCGTTTGTCGGGCATGCCGAGCATTGGTCTTACACTCTATCCGACCTACCCTGCCGGTTTTTTCAAAGGTTGGATGGCAGCGCCTTATCACTATCAAAATGGCGGCGACTGGACCTGGTTTGGCGGTAGAATGATCCAGCAACTTATCCGCAATGGCTTCTATCAGGAGGCCTACGACGAGTTACAGCCAATGATTGATCGTGTGGTGAAGAACAAAGGTTTTTACGAATGGTACGGTAAGAACGATGTCCCGAGCGGATCGGGCAAATTCAAAGGCTCGGCAGGTGTATTGAGCAAAGCGATCGCCCTACTCCATCAATGGGCCTCAGAAACGGCCGAGTAGTAACATGCAATCGACGGATGAGTTGATCCAGTAGCTTATGACAACTGGATCAATTCATCTATTAATAATCTCTTCGGCTTTCCACAGTATAGGTAAAGCTTTCGGCGCGATAGAATCCCAGATTATATTCAATTGGCTTTCCGGACTGATCAAAAACAAACCGTTTGCGTGATAAGATCGGATCACCGATATTGATTTCGAGTTTGTCTGCGATAAATTTATTAGCTGCAACAGCGTCTATTTCCTCTTGTGAAAGATCTGCCACCACATGATAATCGGCCTCCAATATTTCATACAAAGGACGTTTAAAATCTTCGTCACCTGTCAAGCCAATGCGAGGATGAAAATAAGATGTAAAATAGACGAACGGATCATCTTTTTTACCACGTAGCCGTTCCAACTTTAATAGCTTTTGATCCTCATCGACCGCGAAAAATTTTGTAATGGCCTTATCGGGCACTACCCAGCTCACATGAAGCTCAAAATTCTTGACCTCGATACCCCGGTTTTTCATTTCTTGTGAAAAACTTAACCAATTTTTAGATTTCGAACTGAATTTGGCACTCGCAACCTTTGTACCGATACCTTTCTTCCGGATCAATAGCTCCTCATAAACCAGCTTATTAATCGCCAGGCGCAAAGTAGAACGGGAAATAGCCAGGCGTTTGGCTAGTTCTATTTCATTGGGCAACATTTTCCCCTCAATATATTCCGGTTGTTTTATCAATTCCCGCAATAGATTTTCTGCTTGTAGATGCAGTGGGACTGGACTTTTGTGATCTATTTTTAAATTCATTACATGATATTGCTTAGGCTAAAGTAAGATTTTTTGGATAATTAAAAAAATAGATATATGTTTGTATGTATATACATATAAAACTAATAAACCAGCTATGTCTAAAAATTTTATCCTTATTTTATGCATTGTTTCACTGGGAGGACTGCTTTTTGGCTTCGACATGGCGGTTATCGCCGGCGCTTTACCGCTCGTGAAGGGATTTTTTGGATTATCTCCCCTGCAGGAAGGTATTTTTGTTAGTTCAGCACTGGTCGGATGCATTATTGGTGTATTCTTTACGGGCTCTTTTACGGACAAATATGGCCGTAAACAAGCCTTTATAGTTGCATCGTTGCTTTTCTTATTATCTGCAATTGGCTGCGGATTCAGTCCTAGTTATACTATATTGATCGCGAGCAGGGGCATTGGCGGACTCGGTGTTGGTATAGCTTCCATCGTGGTTCCCCTTTATCTTGCTGAAATATCCCCTAGTAAATTCAGAGGCAGATCAGTTACCTGTTATCAATTGGCGATTACATTTGGTATTCTGATCGCCTATATTAGTAACTATTTCATTCTTCAATTCCATTCCTTGCCGCAGGCGGAGCTTTGGCGTGACATGTTTTTAGTTGGCGCGATCCCTGCTATCTTACTTAGTATAGGGGTTTATTTTATCCCAGAGAGTCCACGCTGGCTTGCTAAAATTGGGCGAAACGAAGAAGTCGCAGCAATTCGTACCAAACTTGGTTTAACGGACCTGTATGATTCGCCAAGCCCGGCCAAAGGAAATATGAAGGAGCTGTTTTCTCCCATCTACCGCAGAGCATTTCTGTTAGGTCTATTTTTACCCTTATTTTCTCAACTGAGCGGAATCAATGCCATCGTCTATTACGGTCCAAGTATACTGTTGGAATCGGGTATTTCCTTAGCGAATTCTTATCATGCACAATTGTTTTTTGGTGCGGCGAATGTGTTATTTACCTGTTTTGCCATTTGGAAAGTAGATAATTGGGGAAGAAGACCCTTATACATTTTAGGAACATTGGGGGCCACCATTAGTTTGCTTGTAACGGGGTATCTTTTCAGTCAGGAACAACCAAACAATGTTGCATTGATTGTTTCCATCCTACTCTTCTTGTTTTTCTTTGCTTTTTCTATCGGTCCGTTAAAATTTGTGGTCGCAGCGGAAATATTTCCGAATGCCATACGGGCCCGGGCGATGGGAATAAGCATTATGGTGATGTGGATTTCCGATGCGATCGTCGGCCAGCTGACGCCTATTTTGCTCGCATCCTGGGGAGCGAGTTATACCTTTTGGTTATTTGCTTTTTTCTGTGCGATAGCTTTTATCGTCGTGCTGGGATATTTACCGGAAACGAAGGGCAAACCTTTGGAAGAAATCGAAAAATACTGGATTGAAAAATCAAATAAAAAGCAGAATAACGACGCATAACTTCGTTCAATTATCCCCTATTATTTTAGTCATTTTTTTACATACGCAATAAATAACATCTTATGTATTCCAATACTCAAACGACATCTTTTCAATACGACATCTTACCTACATTTCCAGTTCAGGGCAAATTGTCAAACTCTTATCATGAGTTGGTCGATCACCTGATCCAAAATCATATACACTGCATAGATGGGTTTGTTGGCATAAATTGGGAAACACCGGTGCAGCATATCCAACAGGAATTTGTTAAGCGGGGATTAACGGTACGATTTGTTTCCATGGAAACAGCATTGCTCCCTGAAGAAGCGATCGAGGAGAAAGTCGCTCCTTATCTTGGCGGTGATGACCCATTATTCGGAAAAAAAACACCGCTTGAATTGATCACATATTTTGATACGGTCAAATTGGCTGCACTTCAGAAAATGCTAAACCAGGCTACCGACAGTGAATACCTCATTTTTTATGGTCCTGGAGCAGCCCTCCTTGACACATCAGGTCCGGTGATGTACATCGACCTGCCCAAAAATGTACTTATTCAACGCATGCGTGCCGGACTGGCCGGAAATCTGGCCTGTGCAAAACAAACAAGTCAAAAAGAGCTTTATAAACGGTACTACTTTGTCGATTGGGAACTCCTAAACCGACATAAACGGGCCATAGTATCACGCGTGGAGATTCTTGCCGATCAACAATCCGCTGAAAACCTACCATGGATCTTAGGAAATGATTTAAAAGCGACCCTACATGTAATGTCTAAAAATTACTTTCGAGTAAAACCAACATTCGAACCCGGAGTCTGGGGCGGACAATGGATGAAGGAACATTTAACTGGTATTGATCAACAGGTTAAAAATTACGCATGGTCTTTTGAAATGATTGTTCCCGAAAACGGTATTTTACTTGAGAATAAGGGGCTAGTGCTTGAAATTTCATTTGATCAACTGATGTTTCAGGAAAGTTCAAATGTCCTGGGCGCTGCACAGCCACGTTTTGATGTCGAGTTTCCAATCCGGTTTAATTTTCTGGACACTTTTGCTGGCGGCAATCTTTCCATTCAGTGTCACCCTAGTCCAAGTTATGCAAAAGCCGAATTTGGAGAAAATTTCACCCAGGACGAATCCTATTACGTTGTCGACAGAAAGGGCGATGCGCAGGTCTACCTGGGATTTCAGGAGGATATCGATGCGGACAACTTCCGTACTGTTCTTGAAGAGAGCTTCCATACGGGCCAACCGATCGCCATTGACAAGTACGTCCAAAAATTTGACTCACAAAAGCATCAGTTATATTTAATTCCCCATGGTACTGTGCATTCTTCGGGAACAAATAACCTTGTACTGGAAATCAGCGCCACCCCCTACAACTACACGTTTAAGATGTACGACTGGGTACGCCCTGATTTAGACGGCAAGCCACGTCCATTAAATATCGACAGGGCTTTCGCTAACCTTAATTTTAACCGAAAAGGCGACGTTGTCAAAGATACGCTGCTGTCCAAACCAGCGGTTTATACAATCGATACCCAGGCATCGAAAATACATTTGCCGACACATGAAGATCATTTCTATGATGTTTATAGGTACGAATTTGCGGACGAGGTGAAGATTGAGACAAAAGGTCAATGCCATATTATGATGCTTGTTGAAGGGGAAGCGGTGGAACTGACGACCGCCAATGGCATGAAAAAAACCTTCCATTATGCCGAGACTTTCGCTATTCCCGCTGCTGCGCATTCTTATTCGCTCCGCAACCTGGGGACTGTTCAGGCGAAAGTAATACAGTCTTTTGTCAAAGATCATAAATGTTAATATTAAGTATACAACGATAGAAAAAACAGCATTATGAGAAATTTATATTTCGCGTTATCTACTTCATTGCTGCTATTATCCTGCAATGGTGGTAGTAATAAATCCACAGCAAACGGCACACAGCAAAACGCCGTACAGGATAGTAGCTTCCAACTCGTCAAAGATATGGCGAGCAAGGTTATCAAAGCCGGATTCAATGCAGGTGACGGTTATAATGAAGTATGGATCAGGGATTACAATACCTTCATTACTTTAGCAACCAAAGTGCACCCCCACGAGCAGATCAAAGATCAGTTGGCACTATTTTTCAAATTACAGGAAACTGATGGTAATATCGCAGACGGTTTTGTCAAAAAATCCAGTTTAAAGAATGGTGTTTCCGACTATTATACGATCACTAATCCACTGGCTCCGGAATATGCCGCACATAAAAATACGGTTGAAACCGATCAGGAAACATCCTTGATCCAGGCAGTTCACAAATATATCGTAGCAACCAAGGACAGCTCTTTTCTCGCACAAAAAATAGGCGAAACGACAGTGAAAGAGCGGATGGAACAGGCTTTGCAATTTTTAATGGACAAACGCTATAATGGTACCTATGGCCTATTGTGGGGGGCCACAACAGTCGATTGGGGTGATGTGCAGCCAGAACACGATTGGGGGGTCCATTTGGATAAAAACTCGCATATTGCCCTGGATATTTATGATAACGCTATGTTTTTAATTGCTTTAGACAATTACATGGACCTTTTCCCCGATAAAAAAGAAAAATGGGGTAAGGTCAGAACCACAATTGCCAGCAATACCATGAAACATCTTTGGGACGATAAAAATCAAAAATTCATCCCTCACATCTACATCAACGGGTCGCCATTTCCAAAAGATTTTGATGAAAATCAGATCTACTATCATGGCGGAACAGCCATTGCCATTGAGGCAAACCTGCTTAGCAAAGATCAAATCAAAACTTCCCTGGACAAGATGATCAAAAATGTAAAAGATGCCGGAGCAGCTACCATTGGATTAACCGTATATCCGACTTATCCGGCAGGTTTTTTCAAAAATAAAGGCATGTATCCTTATGGTTACCAGAATGGCGGGGATTGGACCTGGTTTGGAGGGAGAATGATCCAACAACTGGTTAAAAATGGCTTCCAGCAGGAAGCTTATGAACAGATCAAACCCATGTTGGCCCGTGTTATTAAAAATAAAGGCTTCTACGAATGGTACACGAAAGACAATAAACCTGAAGGTTCCGGAACCTTTAGGGGCGAGGCTGGTGTGCTTTATGATGCGATCACCTTATTGGAAAATACAGGGAAATAACCCCCAGTATTTATACACAACAAATAAAATAGGGTGTCCAAAAAGATTGGACACCCTATCACCATTTAATTGCTACGACTCACTATCCATAAGTCATATTCCCCATACCTTTTAAGTACTGACTAACTATTGCTTCAGTATAGACTAAGTATTTATTCAGTAGGCGTATCATCAATGGAGAAAACTACTTTGTCTGTACTTTATCATCGCTAGAACCTGATTGTATCCGTAGCGATAAATGGCAATCGGTAATTACCTGTGTCGATGCGCACCTTACCATGTAATGCTTTTAAGGCCATACTGTCCCTATCGTCCGTTTGGTAGATATATACATTTTTCAAATTAGGAATATCTTTTAAATTCGCCAAACCCTTTGCGGTTACTTTTGTTCCCACCAGGTTCAGATACGTCAATTTTTGCAAGCTTTTCAATTGGGACAGGCCACCATCAGAGACTTTTGTATGCTCGAGATGCAAACGCGAGATGGCGGGCATGGATTTTATCGTAGAAAATGCCTGGTCTGTGATCGCGGTATGCCCAAGTTTCAGTTGAACGATATTCTCTTTAATGGTTAACAGTTCCTGGAGATCCTTATCATTAAACTGTGGGTAGTTGATGGCATTGACCAGCACTAGATTATTTTCTTTAGCCACAGGAATGATTTTAATACCTTTTGCCTGCCAGGCATCAACTTTATCCTTTGGTAAATCGGGTGCTTTGGGAAAATCCGCATACAATACCTGCGAAGCTTCCTGCTCTCCTGTTTCCAGCTTTTTCAATATTGCTGCAATTTCCTTCGTCTGTGTGAGTTGGCTCACTCTTTTATCGAAGCTCGCCCCTTGATCAATCCACCAGGCAATCAATTTGATCTGATCGACACTGATAGGTGTACGCCCTTTCGGTGGCATTCTTTTTTTGTGCCCTTCCGGTAATATCAGTCGCGCATACAATTCACTTTCTTTCGAATTGTTGCCCTTCAGCACCTTTCCATTTTCACCTCCTTTTAACAGATTTTCTTTTGTCTGTAAGGCCAATCCTCCCTCCTGTTTCCGATCACCATGGCAGCTCTGACAACGTTGTTTGAGTATGGGTTGTATAATACCGTCATATACGGCAGCCTCTTGTACATTCTCAACAATTAAAAGCTCGTCACTGCTTTCCTCCACACCAAAAGTCTTTTTCATCGCCTGTGGCATAGCTTCAAGAAAATAACCTTTCCCATGTGTTAGGGTACCACCGTAGTGGCCTGTGACTCCCAGTAATATGACCAGGATCAAAAATAACCAAAAACGAAACCATACGATTTTTTTTGACCATTGCAGTGCCGCGCTTTTTTTGCGGTAAAGGAAATAAAGCAGTAGGCTACATACCGCGACCGCAATACCCAACCACTGATGGTAATTGAGTACATCGATTTCATAACCGCCGTTGCGTGAAAGCAGAAATCCCGAAAGAGCAGCAAACACAGCAGCCATACTACCCAATAACAAGGACAATCTAATCGCCGGCAGGTATGGATTTTCTTTTGTGAATCGTTCCAGAAACGCCATCACAAACGCAATCAATAAAATTCCGATGGGTAAATGCACTAAGATGGGATGAAACCGTCCCAAAAAGGCCATCAATTCTTCAAGAAAAACCATCATTCTTTATACCTATCTTTGAGTAAATTCAACATATATACATTTACGGACCATTGATCTGCCACCGGTTGTTGTGTAAAAGGTAGTGTAGGCAGATAGCCTGCCGGACCAAATTCAGTGGTAATGGTCAACACCTTTGCTCCGCTTTGTTTATGTTGGGCGACAATCTCATCCCACCAGGCAAGATGTTGATTGACCGTACTTTTCCATTCCGGTGCCGCAGGATCATTGACCTGAGGCCCTTCAGGATGTCCGATCCGGGCATGGATATGTTCTGTCCGGGCAAGTGCCAAAGAAACGGCTTCAGCTTGATCAGCAAGCAAAGACTCATGTACATTGCACCAGTGTGAAATATCCAAAGCAAGCCTTAAAGAAGGGATTTTTGTTAAATAATCTTTGGTCAGGTGTGCCGCAAAGCTAAATCGACCACGATGTGTCTCATGGTAAACCGGAATATGCTGTTTTTCCATAATCACTTGACCAATGTCGATTAATTGCTTATTCTGTTCAAATGCGTAATATTCTTTACCTGTATGGCAATTGATATAATCCGGTTTTATGCTTGCAGCTTCTTCTAGATTACGTTTAAAACTTTCACGGTACTGCTCAAATGAAGATCCGGAACCACCGGAAAGCAGACCTAAACGCAGACTATATTTTTGCAGGGCATCAATCATTTCTTTTCGTTCTTTTTGATCCCCGGGGAGCCAGGCTTCTACCCCATCATAGCCCGCCTTTTTCACGCGTTCACAAAACCGGTCCCAAGAATCCGCATTTCCCCAATTGGTACAATAGTACTTTATGTGTAATTTCTCTTGTTGCTGTGCCCGAAGTGTATAAAGGTTGGCCATCAGAAGGATTGATACTAGAAATCTTTTCATTCGTTAAATAATAGCTTGTATAAGTTCACCTTCCACATCCGTCAAACGGAATGGTCGGCCTTGAAAGTCATAGGTAAATTTTTCATGGTCAAATCCCAGGAGATGGAGCATGGTGGCATGCACATCATGTACGGAAGCCCTTCCTTCAACTCCAGCAAAACCAATATCGTCCGTTTGCCCGTAGCTGATGCCGTTACGTATACCGCCACCCGCCATCCAGATGGTATAGGCGTCGGTATGATGATCTCTCCCAAGGAATGGCATATCACTATTGTCACGATTCTCCTGCATTGGCGTCCGTCCAAACTCCCCGCCCCAGACGACCAATGTATCCTCCAATAAACCCCGTTGTTTCAGATCCAAGATCAGTGCCGTCATCGGGCGATCAATTTCACGGCATTTATTTCGAAATCCAAGATCTATGGAGTCCGCTGCATTTGTACCATGGCTATCCCAGCCCCAGTCAAACAATTGTACAAAACGCACCCCCTGTTCAACAAGCTTGCGGGCCAATAGGCAGTTATTGGCGAAAGATTCCTTTCCGGGTTCGGTGCCATATAATTCATGGATATAAGCCGGTTCATTATTGATATTCATCACTTCAGGTACGGCGACCTGCATTTTATAAGCCATTTCATACTGTGCAATCCGTGATAGTGTCTCGGGATCTTTAAATGTGTCATACTCCGTTTTGTTTACATTATTGATCGCATCGATAAGATTGCGCTTCATATCCCGGTCCATTCCCTCAGGATCAGCAATATACAATACAGGGTCTCCCTTTGAACGGCACTGCACCCCTTGATAGACCGATGGCAGAAAACCGCTTCCCCAGACGCTCTTTCCCGCATCCGGCGTTTTACCCCCAGAAGTCAGCACCACAAATCCCGGTAAATTGCTATTTTCTGAGCCTAGGCCATAAGTCACCCATGAACCAATGCTTGGACGCCCCAATCGGGCACTTCCGGTATGCATAAACAGCTGTGCCGGTCCATGGTTAAATTGGTCCGTATGAACGGCTTTCAAAAAACTGACGTCATCAACCACCTGACTAAAATGAGGCAAATGATCGGATACCCAAGCTCCACTTTCACCATATTGTTTGAAAGACGCCTGTGGCCCCAGCATTTTAGGTACCCCACGGATAAAGGCAAATTTCTTTCCGGCCAAAAGCGATTGCGGGCAGGGTTGATTATGTAATTTCTGCAATGCAGGTTTATAATCAAACAATTCAAGCTGCGAAGGGGCTCCCGCCATATGTAAATAGATCACACTTTTGGCTTTACCGGGAAAATGGGGCGATTTAGGAATCAACGGATTTAAAGCATTCAGATCTAAATTTCCTTTTGATCCGGATGTGTCCCATCCCCCGCAACTTGCCAAAAGACTTCCCAATGCAATACCGCCAATACCAGCGACACAATCTTTTAGAAAATGTCTTCTTGTCACAGCCTTCAATTCAGATTGCTGTGCTTCTTCGATTAATTTATTCAGATCTTTCATTAGCGTCAATCTTTTTTAATAGCACCGATTCTACCATGAATCTATTGTTTATCCCGATTTCCTGTTTTATTCAGCTGCCGGGATTTCATTACCATTATGTATTTTGAATCTATTCTTTATGATTTCGTTAAAAATTCATCCAGGTTCAATAATGCATTTGCAACCAACATATAAGCAGCTTTGGATGATAGCGTTTTTGTATTTTCCTTTGCCAAATCGCTGCCCAGATATTTTGCTGCAGACGCTGGTGTTTTGTTAAATTCCGAGAGCGCTTTTTTGTAGAGCTCCTCAAGGTCGGCGATCTTCTTGGGATCGGCCTCTTTGAGCATCGCCCTTCGATAACCGACACTGATGCTCCTTTTCGTATCTCCTTTTCCTTCCTCTAGCATGATGTTTCCTAAATGCTTTGCCGCCTCCAGGTACACGGGGTCATTGAGTGTCGCCAAAGCCTGCAATGGTGTATTTGTCCGTATGCGATCCACCAGGCACACCTCCCTACTGGATGCATCAAAGGAAATAAAGGATGGATAGGGGCTCGTACGTTTCAAAAAGGTATAAATGCCACGTCTATACTGATCTTCCCCTTCGCTCTTCACCCAAGACTCACCACTATATACAGTCATCCACACCCCATCCGGTTGATAGGGCATGACACTCGGTCCATACATTTTATTGCTTAACAACCCACTGACTGCTAGCGCCTGATCCCGAATTTGCTCTGCAGAAAGCCTAAATCGCGGCCCTCTTGCCAAATAATAGTTCTGCGGATCTTTATCCACGTTATCGCCTTTTAGCGTTGAAGCCTGCTTATAGGTACCTGAAAGGACAATTTCACGAATCAATTTTTTCATGCTCCATTTTTTTCCGTTCATGAGGTCTAAGGCTAGATAATCCAATAATTCACGATGAATGGGCGGTATGCTCTGTGTCCCCATATCACCTAGTGGCTCCACCAGTCCCCGGCCAAACAACTGAGCCCATACACGGTTAACCAAGGTCCGTGCAGTTAATGGGTTCTCTTTACTGACAATCCACTGTGCAAATCCCATGCGATTTCGGGGAGCACCTTTTGGAAATTCATTGAGCGATTCAGGCACCATCGGCTGTACTTCTGCCCCCAGAGACAGCCGGTTACCACGGATAAATACATTCGTTTTCCGATGCATATCTTTCGGATTTTCAATCATTACGGGCACACTTTCTGGCTGCAAATTAACAAGCTGGAGAAAAGTTCGCTGAAGGTTCAGATTTTCCATGGGTTTTCCAACCGGAAAGTCCTCCCGAAAAGCAAACCATTCAATCATACAAATCGGTTGACCAGCGGCAACTGCTGGATTCTTAAATACCAAAAAAAGATCTTGTACACCACTTGTCGGCGCTATCGCTGCCTGAATAACCTGCCTGCCGGAGGTTTTGGGTAAATCTATATTGGCTAGCAGAGGCCCACCGGGTTTATTGAGATGCACTTCCATTTTTCCGCCAACCGCATCTGTCCAGAAATTCATGAAGAGCTGCCTTTTGCCATCCAAGGTAATTGCTTTTAAACGGGCTGAGCCACCACTGCGTACACCAAGCCATTTTGTATCGTACAAAGCACCGTTTACAATCTGGTCACTATAATGCGCATGAATCTTAGGTTCGAGCGTATGGAGGAACAGATCCGCAGATTTTACCGCATTTCCATCGCCATTGGCTGTCAACCAATGCTTAATGCTATCGATACGTTTTTCGTCCTGTGCTGTATAAAAACGTAGTTTTGGATGATCACCTTGTGTATCCTCATCCCGCGTGTTATTGAAAAATGCCAAAGATTTATAATATTCCTCAAATTTAAAAGGATCATAGGTGTGACTATGACATTGCACACACTCAAATGTTGTACTCAACCATACCTGATAGCTGGTATTTAAACGGTCCAGAACAGCCGCCATCCTAAACTCCTCGCTATCCGTTCCGCCCTCATCGTTATTCATGGTGTTCCGGTGGAAAGCCGTCGCGATAAGCTGATCTTTGGTCGGTTGTGGCAAAAGATCTCCCGCCAGCTGCTCAACGGTGAATTCGTCGTATGGCATATCTTTGTTCAAGGCTTTGATCACCCAGTCCCGATAGGGCCAGATGCTACGCGATCCATCTTTTTCATACCCTTTGGTATCTGCGTAGCGCGCCATGTCCAGCCACCAACTGGCCCATTTCTCACCGTATTTAGAGGTAGCCAATAAGCTATCAACTCTACGGGAATAGGCATCATCCCTGTCATCCTCAATAAATGCACGGATTTCATCTAAGGACGGTGGTATGCCGATAAGGTCCAAATAAAGTCTTCTCAACAAGGTGCTTTTATCAGCTTCATCCGAGAAGGCTAGATCTTTGCTCTTCAATTTGGCCTGAACAAAATAATCGATGTTGTTATTCACCCCCTTCGGTTTTATGCCAAAAAGTCCTACCAGGGAAAATGGTTTGGGCACTTCAACCTCTTCGGGTAAAGTATAAGCCCAGTGTTTACCCCATTTTGCACCTTGATCAATCCACTTTTTTAAAATATCAATCTCGTCGTCATTCAGTTTTGGCGCATTATAAGGCATGCGCAATTCAGGATCATCAGAAACCAATCTCTTCATAAACTCACTATGCTCCGCATCCCCCCGAATAATCGCCGGCTTGCCAGACTCAGCTTTAGCAAAAGCTTCATTTTCAAAAAGAAAACTAAGTCCTCCGTTTTTCTTCACTCCACCATGACAGGTAATACAATGTTTATTTAATATCGATTTGACATCTGCACTAAAGTCTACTGTCTCTTCTTTGCCAAATGTAAATATTGCAAAGCAGGCGATAATCAAGGCCAATAATGCTAACACCATTAATTTTCTATTCATAGCAATAAGGTCTATTCAATATTATTCTGTTATTAGGTTTATTTTTATAATTGTTGTGCAACTCTTCCAATGCTAGAGCTAAAGGAATACATATCAGCAAGCCAAAACAGGCATTGATATCTAACGTTAGTAAAATTAAAGAAGAACGATGGGATATACTAAAACTAGATTAACAGAAACATAAACTATATTACCTCCTCGCAATACAATTTCCATTTTTGTCGCAATTAGTGCCATTTAAGCCCCATTAGCCGCTGATAACATTTTAGTTACGAGACCGCAAGAAGCGATCACTTTTTCTACTTTTAATCCGGAGTTTGGATTACATTCGTTATTGATTAGCGCTATTTGATCCGCGTTTGTGACCAATGGTCGGCAAGACTGCCACATTTAGCAGTTTCTGACGCTAAACTTGCTAGACGACAGACAAGAAGCAACAAGGGTAAAATAGGCTCTAAAAAAGCCTAAATAGTGTCAGACATTTATTGTGTTGCGTGCTAAATTTGTAAACCATATCCATTTAAATTATGAAATACTACTATCTCATCCTTTTATTTTTCATGACAGGTTCTGTTGCTGGACAACCATCCACCACTTACAATCTCAATTTTACGAATTTGGCAACGCGATGGGATGAGGCTATCCCGTTAGGCAATGGCCAGTTGGGTGCGCTAATCTGGAAAAAAGACAATACCATCCGGTTATCGCTGGATCGGGCGGATCTTTGGGATGAACGCAAAGCATTTGAATTAGAAAAACATGATTTTAAATGGGTACAGCAACAGCTGAAAAACAACAGCTATCAGGCAGCTCAACAATGGGGGGATTCCCCTTATGACCGCTCCCCCTATCCGACCAAACTTCCGGCAGCGGCGATGACCTTTGATGCCTCGAAATTCGGAAACGTAATTTCCAATGTATTGGATCTAAAAAGTGCAGTACATACATTGAAATTTGACGACGGAAAAACTCTTATTTCTTTTGTCCATGCCTCCAGACCAATGGGGTACTTTGAAATTACAGGTAAAAACATTGCTGATCTTTCACCACAGCTTGTCCCACATCAATACGAAAAAAGCGCACATGCCGATGAACAAAAAAGCGTTGTAGATGGCCAAAGCTTAGCCAGATTAGGCTACAAACAAGGAAACATTGTTAAAACCGAAAACGCACAGGTACTGCATCAGGAAACCTATGATCATCATTTTTTTGAGGTTATATTGCAATATAAAAAAGTATCTCCGACCAGACTAATCGGCTACTGGACCATCCGTAACGATCAAAAAGCCATGGCCCAGCCCATTTCGATCAAACAGTATGAAGCAGCAAAAGGAAGCCATATCTCCTGGTGGGCAAACTATTGGTCTAAATCGACCATTTCCATTCCTGAAAAAGACCTTGAAAGGCAATATTACCTGGAGCTTTATAAATTAGGAGCTACGGCACGCCAAGGTACGCCAGCGATCACACTTCAAGCCGTTTGGACGGCTGACAACGGAGGCTTACCCCCCTGGAAAGGGGATTTTCATAACGATCTCAATACACAATTGAGCTATTGGCCAGCTTATACGGCCAATCGAATGGATGCGGCTCAAAGTTATACGGATTGGTTATGGAAAATCAGGCCGAAGAATCTTGCCTATACACGGCAATACTTCGCTGTCGACGGACTAAATATTCCGGGTGTGCTTACCTTGAACGGCTATCCCATGGGTGGATGGATCCAATACTCCCTATCTCCCACAGTCAGTGCATGGACAGCTCAACATTTTTATTGGCATTGGAAATATGGAATGGATCGCAATTTCTTAAAAGAGCAGGCTTACCCGTATATCACAGAAGCGGCAACCTACTTAAAAAATATAACTTATCTCAAAGATGGGAAGCGTTATCTCCCCTTAAGCAGTAGTCCAGAATACAATGACAACAGCAGGGCAGCCTGGTTTGAGCACTGGACAAATTTTGATCTTAGCCTAGCGCATTACCTATTCGATATTGCCGCAGAGGTCAGCAATGCAAATGGTAAAACAGAAGCGGCTAAAGAATGGGCCAAATGCAGTGCCGAATTGCCTAATTTTGCAACGGATGAAACCGGCCTACAGGTCGCGGTAGACCTGCCTATGAAACATTCCCATAGACACATGTCACCTTATATGGCTATTTATCCATTGGGAATACTTGACATCAATAATGCACGGGACAAATCGTTGATTGAAAAATCGCTTTCACATTTAGAGCAATTGGGCACACGGGCCTGGGTGGGCTATTCATTTTCATGGATGGCTTGTCTCCATGCAAGGGCAAAACAAAGTAAACAAGCTGTTATGAACTTACAGAAATTTGCACATAATTTTTGTTCCATAAATTCCTTTCACTTAAATGGTGACCAAAATGGAGGGCAGTATTCTGACTTTACCTATCGCCCTTTTACGCTCGAGGGAAATTTTGCATTCGCACAGGGTATTCACGAATTATTAATTCAGAGCAAAAATGATTATATCGAAGTTTTTCCGGCCACCCCTGAGGATTGGAAAAACGTATCCTTTAAAAATCTGAGAACTGAGGGCGGATTTATTGTCAGCGCTGAGAAGAACGGCGGGAAACTAACATCATTGCGCGTAACTGCCAATCAGAATGGTGTCTTCCGTATCTTTGAAAAGACAGATCTTCAGGATCTTTCAAGTAAAAAACCGTTATCAAAAAACAATTATATCCAATATATTAAATTGAAAAAAGGCCAAACGATTCAGCTAGGCAGCATCTAATTAAATCTGTATTATCAAGAAAGTATGATCAACCGAAAAAAATTCATCCGACTGGGAAGTATAGGAATAGGCGGCATATTAGTCAACAAGAGCCTTGCCAGTGCGTCTATTGCGTCGACAACAGACAATGTGTTTAAAGCTGAGGGCATTAAATTTGGCGTGATTGCAGATCTTCATCACGATCTTATGCACGATGGTTTACGTCGTGCCAAACTCTTTATCGAAGCCATGAAAAATGAAAAACCCGACTTTATAATTTCCTTGGGTGACTTCTGTTTTCCCAAGGCAGAGAATAAAGAATTAATGGCGGTTTGGGATGGCTTTACAGGGGAAAGACACTTTGTAATCGGCAATCACGATACAGACGGCGGTTTCACAAAACAACAGGTTACCGATTTCTGGAATAGCCCAGCACCTTACTATTCCTTTGATAAACAAGGCTTTCATTTTGTCATCCTAGACGGAAATGAGAAAAGCCGGACAAAAAAAATTGAAGGTTATCCACGCAGTATCAGCCAACAGCAACTGGAATGGTTGAAAAAGGATATTCGAAATACTAAAAACCGGGTTATCATCTTTTGCCATCAAGGCTTGGACAATGACGATGGCGGACTGGAAAATGGCATGGCAGTGAGGTATCTATTGGAACAGATGAATATTGAAGCCGGATTCAATAAAATTTTACTTGTTCTTACTGGTCATCATCACCTCAATTACCATAATGAGATTAACGGCATTCATTATGTACAAATCAATAGTGCCTCCTATTACTGGGCTGGTGATACATTTGAAAGCAAAGCGTTTGATGCAGATTTCTATAAGAAACATGGTATTTTAAGAAGAACATTGGTCTATCAGGATCCTATCTGGGCAACGGTCAGTATAGATCACAAAAAGAATATCCATATCCAAGGGTCTGAAACTGACATGGCTGGAATACCACTAGCACAAGTGGGCATTGATATTTATAAAGATGTATATCCGATTAGTGCAAAGATCGATAGCAGACATCTGCGTTACCGATGAAAACGTTAGTTTCATCAGAATAGCTATTCATAATGGCCAAAGAGTGTGCGAAAGTTCTCTTTGGCCATTTAGGAGACGAGTCCATTTGCTTATTCACTAAATAATAGGAATAAAATGAGTTTAAGATCTTAAGGTAATTCGATTAAAAACTCCGTTTTGGGCAATCTAAATTTTTTCAATTTCAGCAACCAATCTTCTTCACCCAAACGATAACCTAATGGCAAGAGAACAACACTTTTTAAGCCTCTTTTATCTAATCCCAATAATTTATCCAATTCATCGTTAGAAAACCCTTCCATCGGTGTGGCATCTACTTTCAATTCTGCAGCTTGCGCGATGGCCATTCCAAAAGAAATATAAGCTTGTTTAGCGGCATGCGCTGCCTGTTGTTCTTCAGTAAGTGCAGCGAACATCTCTTTCAACCTGTTTTTATAGTCATCAGTTGTGTCCAATGGCAGGCCTCTATGATTGTTCATATGGTCAAATGTCGCATCAATACGTTCATCTGTGTATTTATCCCATGCTGCAAAAACCAAAAGATGTGAGCTTTCGGCGATAATCTGCTGCCCCCAGGCGACGGGCACAATCTGCTCTTTTAACTGTTGATCTGTAATCAACACGACCCGGAAAGGTTGCAAACCCGAGGAGCTTGGAGCCATACGTGCTGCTTCGATAATTTTATCCACGTCTTTCTGATCAACCTTCCTTGTTGAATCGTATTTTTTGGTCGCATAACGCCATTCAAGGGTTTCTAATAATGCCATTTTCTTTTCCTTTTTTGCTTTATTATTTATTCAAATGCCTTATTGCAGGCTTAGTGTTACTTAAATTTGGTAAAAAAAAATTAAATCTGGAAAGCAGTATACACACGATTAACCTTATTTTAATTTCTAATTATAAAATAAATATAGCAAATATTTAGATGTTCAAACACTAAAAAGACATAAATTACTCAACAAACTCAGTAAATCTTTGTGCCCCCTTGTCAAATACCTTTGTAGGAGATCAGCCCTTCACTAACGTCTTTTTTTCGCAAATGGATTAAAAGAAACTCCCGCATTGACATAAAACGATGGGTCCGCAGAAGCTTCCCATACATAATTATTTTGTCGTTCACTTTTTTCAAATATCCTTGACCTCGAAATGGTCTTCATTCCAGATCTAAGCGTTGCAATAAACGATCTTCCCAAATTATGTTCGTAGGTCAATCCCGAGTTGATCTCCATCTGACTAAAGGTATACACCTTGTCTGATCCCAAAAAATCATAGAGGTAGAATGTCTTCGTACTGAGATCTGTACCTAAAGAAAGGCGACCATTTCGCAACATTGTTTTTCGAATGTAGGCGCCTTTGGGCAATAATACATCTACCATCCAACCGTCACGATATTGCTGCTTATAGGTAAAGGTCGGAGCCACGGGGATAATTGCTGCAGGATCGACAAATCCAAGTAAACCAATTGTCATTTGTACATCGCGCGTTGCTTTTAGTACCCATGTTCCTGTCAGCATTCCGCGCATCCGTTCAATCCCTTTATCGCTTCCATCCGTCATGAAACTGGCGGAGTAAATAACCATTTTTCCAAATAATTTTGAAAAGTAAGAGAAATTAAGTGATTCGTAATGATAATGGAAATCCTGTGTACGCCTTCTTAGCGGTTGTGTGCTTAAATCGGATTCTTGTACATTAAATGAAGTATACTGATAGCCAAGACTAGTACCTAATATCCAGCTACGCCGGTTTAAAAAATTGACATTCAAGCTCCCGCCAGTCTGATGGAATGACTCCACCTTGCCTTGCATATTAGCGCCACCTTTAGCGTTGGATGAATATTTGTACCCGCCATTATATTCATAACTTAGATTTAGCACCCGCGCAGCAGGAAATTTGTCGGCCACAATGGCCTGTACTTTTTGTGGAATACTATCTTTGGTCTGTGCGGAACTGCTGCATACAAGAGCAAAGCTCCCAAACAACATTAGGTTCTTTTTCATGTGGATATTTGTTTTTGTCTATCTTTTCTTTTTTCACTTAAAGGGCAAGCCGAAAACTGCTCTTTCGGAAATTAGAACAGAGTAGTCAACTTGTTACAAGAATAGATCAATCGGCAACGCTCATTTTGTTTTTTATACAAAAGGGTCAATATTTTATACGAAAAACATGCGGTATTAAAACAGCTACTGCCCTACTTACCACATGAATTTATTTTAGTATAAAAAAAAGCGGTGTTCGTATAAAAGAAAACCATTTTGAAACAAAAAAAATTACATTTGCGGAATTAGGCTCAGTAATCCATATCAATATGCAAGACTGCAACAACCGTATTATTTTACGTTACTTAACGGAAAAGAAATTCAGGCTTTTTAGACATGGCTTATTTTTGATCGGTCTGCTTATTCTTTTTGCCAATGCCAATACAAATACGCAGTTTCTTGGCAATTATAGAACCTATTTCTCCTTGGCACTCTGGACGGTTTTCGTTGCCATGTTTTATATCAATATGTACGTATTGATCCCACAGTATTTTTTCAAGGGAAAATATGAAATCTATATTGTATTACTTATTCTGCTGGTGACTGCGAGCCTGCTTGTTGTCATGCAGATCGCAATCTATATCTTTAGCATCCATATTCCCATCATTGAAAGGCAACGGACCAATACCATGAGTTTTGTAAGTGGTTTATTTATCTGCATCCCCATTATCCTGACCACCACGACGTTTAAACTTTTTAAACGTTGGATCGAGGACAATAAGCGAATTTCAGATTTGAAGAACTTGGCCCTAACAACAGAGTTAAATGCTTTAAAGAATCAGATTCAGCCACATTTCTTATTTAACATGCTCAACAATGTGAAGGCCCTGATTCGAAAAGACCCGAATATGGCCACCGAGGTTATCATCAAACTCTCCGATTTTTTGCGGTACCAACTGTATGAAAACGATGCGGATAGAACACTCTTAAAATCCGAAATAAATTTTATTTTCAATTTTTTGAAACTTGAAGAAATACGCCGGGATAATTTGAAAACATCAATTTCCTGTGCTTCAGAACTCGAAAAACAAAGTATTTTTCTACCACCACATCTTTTTACCGCCTTTATCGAGAATGCGATTAAACATAGTGTCAATATACACGATGAAAATACCTTTATTGCCATTCACTTTAGGCAGACAGATGGGCAACTTTGTTTTGAATGTGAAAATTCGAGCAATCCAAATTTTTCAAATAGCCATCTTAAGTACGGTGGATTAGGGTTAGTCAATGCCAAAAGAAGACTGGATTTGCTATATGGCGATAATTACGAACTTACCATATCAAAAAATGACTTGTTGTATCAGGTGAAATTAAAAATTCCAATATGAATTGTATCATTGTAGATGATGAACCCTTAGCACGGGAAGAAATGAGAAATCTGGTCGAAGAAATTTCATCCATCGAAATCCTCGGCGAGTTTTCGAATGCTTTAGCTGCCATGGAATATCTTGCAACGGGATCTGTTGACCTTATTTTTCTGGACATTGAGATGCCCACCGTCAACGGACTGGATTTTGCACAGTCCTTACCGAAAGATGTCCTGGTGATACTGACGACAGCTTATACACAATACGCGTTGCGGGGCTTTGAGCTGGATGCACTTGATTACCTGCTTAAACCAATAAAAAAAGATCGCCTCGCCAAAGCAATAGATAAAGCGTTTACTTATAAAAATTTGCTCAATTTAAGGGAAAATCAAATCAGCTTTGAAGATGCGAATGAAGATGCTGTATTTATCAAATCGGACCGAAAATACTACAAAATCTTATTTAGCGATATTCGATTTATTGAAGCACTCAAAGATTATGTGGTCATCTATACCCGTACCAACAAACTGATTACAGCAATGAATTTAAAGACTATTCATCTAAAACTACCGACCCATATATTTGTTCGGGTCAGCAAATCTTATTTGATCAATTTGTCCTTTATTGATTCTTTTGACAACCACACGATATACATTGACAAATTCGAAATCCCGATTGGCGAGATTTATCGTGAGCTGTTTTTTAAGCAGTATACAGGCGGGCTATTGTAAGACCATCTGTACTGTGATCTGAATAGGTCTAAGCGAGTACAAAGCGGTCCAGAAAATCCACTTTTATACCATGCCTATGCAGCAAAGCTGTTAATAGATCTACAGAGCAGTCTTCTGTCTCTACCCGAAAGATGGCGTCTTCATCATCCAAATCCAAGGTAGCCGACTGTATCTGTGGTAAGTGGAGCTTTAACAACTGCATCAAGAACGTCTTCTTCTCCTTTGTTCTTACAGAGCTTTTAAAAATCAATATCTGTTTCGCCTTCATTTTATAAATTTAAAATTGTACCCAAAATTCGATCGCTTCTCAGTTTATATTCATCCGAGATTTTACAAATTTATTATTTAAGGCTATCGCCAGTTGAGATTTTATACGAAAGCAGACGTTTTTTATACCAAAACTCCCGTAAATCTTCACACAACCGTTATCCTGCTTTTCTTTATCGGATTATCTGTTTTTTTTAAGACCTTTGCTTATCTTTAATTTAATAAGCAAAACAAAAAATAGCGCAATGTCTATTACCAACGAGAACGAATTGACCGGAATGCAAAAAGCGAGTGCGGCAGTCGCCAAAACGCTTAAAGCGATGTGCGACTATGCCAAGGTAGGCATGTCAACCAAAGAATTAGATGAATATGGGGCAAAGATATTAGCGGAATATGGCGCCAAATCAGCACCAGCATTGACCTATAATTTTCCGGGCTGGACTTGTATCAGTGTGGACAACGAATTCTGTCATGGCGTTCCTGCTTCGGACCGCTTATTACAGGAAGGAGATCTTATTAATATCGATGTATCAGCCGAGCTGGATGGTTTTTGGGCTGATAATGGGGCGTCCTTTATAATCGGTCAGGATATTCACAATCACCAAAAATTGGTAGACGCTTCAAAGGAAATACTTCAAAAAACCATAAAAAATATACGTGGTGGCGTTAAAATTGCAGACATTGGTCAGCTCATGGAAACAGAAGCAAAAAAGAGAGGTTACAAAGTGATCAAAAATCTAGGTGGCCATGGTATCGGACGTAGCCTACACGAAGAGCCAGATGAGTTGCTCAATTATAAAAATAGATTTGACCAAAGAAGGTTTAAGAAAAATTCCATCGTTGCTATCGAAACCTTTATTTCCACCACCTCCACTTATGCTACTGAATTAAATGATGGCTGGACGATGGTTGGCGACAAAGGAGGTTACATGGCACAACATGAGCACACCATTATGATTACAGATGGCGTCCCAGTAATCTTAACGGCTGAAAATGGCATTTTCAGTTAGGCGTTATATCCGGAAAGATCTTTTTCAAGATTATTAGGATCAATATCTTTCCGGAATAACTTTTCTAAAAAATTCCTTTTTAAGCAAGCGTCTCTTCTAAGCCCAGAAGACTTATTTGAACTGTCTTTATTCCCTCAGACAAAGAATTAATTCATCTAATTTTTTAATTGATTTCACCATCATCGTGAATATCTTCTTATCCAGATTAAAAGAAATGGATATCGCTGAAACAACAATTCGCGCCTCATATCCTCCATTTTTAGAGAAATAACATATTCCTTTTTTTCATTATCTTAACTTTGTCTTAAATAACTTCTATTGGAACAATCAAAAATATAAGGGGCCTCTCTTGACGAGAAAACCCCCAAATAATATATTTTTATGGCTAACTAGATTATTCCAAAAAGTACCAAATAGTTCTCTTAAAAAAAAGAGAGGTGATGCGGATTTCCTAACTATTCAAGTGGGATGAACATCTATATTTAAGTTTGTCTATTTGATTATGATCATAAAGGTAGATGAATTCTTTCAATAAAAAAGTGACGAAAGTCACTTTTCACCTAAATTCTGAAATTATTTCAAAAAATATTTTTATCCCAACTGTTAAATGGATTATAAGGAGTCCAATTCGACGATTATATGGACGCCAGATTGCGTCTACAGATCTCTATTTAATTTAGCTTTAAGATGAGTACTTTTGATGTATAAAGTAGACTGCTATTGAAAACGATAAAATTCCATAAAAGCGAATGTGGTGTTGAATTCCTATTAAACGTACTCAATCAAGAGGAAACGGACTATACACACCATGAGACCTATCATAAAGATTTTTTTGAAATTGTGTTTTTCAAAAAGGCAAAGGGACGTTTGCGATTAGGGCAGGAAGTCATCGAGTTAACAGACAACAACATTATCTTTATTTCTGCCTTTCAGAAACATACCTGGGAACTGGATCCCACGCATCTGGAGTTCACGACATTGATTTTTCAGGAGGATTTTCTCAATGAATTTTTCGCAGATAAGCTTTTTACGTATCGACTGTTGTATTTCTATCAGCTACGCCATACTGTAAAAATAATGGCAGACGATCTGCATCTATCTAAATTTTACACGCTCCTTGCGGAAATAAAATCAGAGCTTGTTCACACACAAGCAGACAGTGCACATATTATCCGCTCTTTGCTTTATTATCTACTACAGACCCTGAATCGAAAATATGCCCGATTAAATGGACTTTCTTTACAAAAACCCGAGAATAATTTTGCGTATCAGTTCAAGAGGTTGCTCGAACAGCATATTCAACAGAAACAGCGGATCAACGAATATACGGCACTGATGGGTGTTAGTCGCATCACACTGAATCATGCCGTTAAAGCACAATTCAATACCACGGCAACGCAATTGCTCAAACAGCGGTTATTATTTGAAGTGCAGGAGTTGTTGATACATTCAGGCAAGTCTATCAGTGAAATTGCTTTCGAACTGAATTTCTCTGAGCCCAATCACCTGATGCGTTTTTTTAAAACCCAAACAGGAAAAACCATCAGTGCATTTATTCAGGAACTGCGGTAAATGTTTATTGCTGGTTGTCCATGGCCGGTTATCTCTATTAATTGTAAAAAAGGCTGACAGCAAGCAACACTGCTATACTGTCAGCTTAGATCATTTAGTTGTGTGCCAGATAGGTTTCTGTTGTCTGAATTTCTGCATAGAAAAATTCTAATGCTGCAAGAAAAGCAAGGTGTACATCGTCGGCTTTCACCGTAACATCATTAATTTCCAGATCACGTGTTGCACAGGCATCCTCTATTACTGTGCATGGGAAGCCAAAATCAACCGCTGCGCGCGTCGTGGCATCGATACACATATGCGTCATCATGCCAACAACAACGAGTTCAGTAATTTGATTGGCTTTCAGGTGATCAAAGAGTTCAGTTTCTCTAAAACTATTTGGAAAGTGTTTTTGGATCACTTTCTCTCCCACTAGTGGTTTAACGTTGAGGTGGATATCAGCAGCAACGGTACCTGCTATAAAAAATGGCATTTTCGCAGGATCAGGAGAAATATGCTGAATATGGATAATAAGTGCTTCTCTCTCCCTAAATCGACTGATTATTTTTCCGGCATTTACACTTGCGGCGATAGGATTAACAAGTTCCATTCCGCCATTTTCAAAATATTCATTTTGAATGTCTATCACAATTAACGCTGTAGTATTCATCTGTTATATAGTATTATGTTTTCGTTATGACAAAATTAGCTTATCAACGACGGATGCCGCTACCAAATATATGTTCGAAACTACCATTTTGATAAGGAAAGATGTTTTAGTTATCTTAGCCCCAGGAATAGCCTTTTGGAGGCTACATTAATTCGATTAAAAGAAAGAAATATCGTGAAACAACTACTACACAGCAAAATATACGGGGCAGAAAACACCGGAACACCACTTGTTGTTCTCCATGGTCTTTTTGGTATGGCAGACAACTGGGGATCTTTTGGCCGTAGCTTTGGAGAGAAAAGACAAATACATTTGCTTGACCTGCGCAATCACGGTCGAAGTTTCCACAGTGATGGCATGTCCATTGAGGACATGGTCGAGGATCTAGCCACCTATATTGCTTCGATCGGGTCAGAGAAAGTCTTCTTATTGGGCCATTCTCTAGGCGGCAAAGTTGCCATGCAATTTGCCATTGACCATCCAGAACGGATTGAAAAGTTGATTATTGCGGATATTGCCCCCAAAGCATATCCACCACATCACGAAGATATCTTCAAGGCGCTCTGTGCAGTTGATATAAATAGTATGGACAACAGGAAAGATGTTCAGACAAAACTTGAAACTTATCTCGATGATCCGGGAGTCATTCAATTTTTGTTAAAAAACGTTTATATTAAAGAAGACCGCAAACTGGGGTGGCGCTTCAATCTGGATGTTCTACAACAAAAATATACAGATTTTATTACAGTAAGCGTGAAAGCTGGTGTTTATGCGGGCCCTACGCTATTTCTAGCGGGCGAGAAATCGCGCTACATTCTTCCGGAAGATAAAGTCAAAATCAAAGAGCAATTTCCAAATGTAAGCTTTGAAACGATACCGAATGCAGGACATTGGATCCAGGCGGAGAACCCACAGGCATTCGACAAATTTGTCGCCGATTTTTTAGAGCAATAAAAATCTAATCCGGAGTAGCCCAATCCCATCTAAACCGATCAGTTAAGCTGGGATTGGATTATCCGAAGTTATCGTTTATCCCAATGCTGCCGTATAGGTCTTTAGCGCACGTTCCCGAGCAAAAGAATGTGCTATCATCGGTTCGGGATAAGTTGTGCTCCCAAGTTCAGGGATCCATTGTCGACTATATTCTTGCTTTTTATCAAATTTTTCAGCCTGAATGATTGGGTTAAATACCCTGAAATACGGCGCCGCATCACAACCGCAACCCGCTGCCCATTGCCAATTGCCATTATTCGCAGACAAATCATAATCATTGAGTTTTTGTGCAAAATAAGCTTCTCCCCATCGCCAGTCAATCAATAAATGTTTACATAAAAAACTGGCCGCAACCATACGTACACGATTATGCATATAACCTGTACTATTCAATTGCCGCATCCCTGCATCGACTAGCGGATAGCCCGTTTCTCCTTTACACCAACGTTCAAATTCCGCTTCATTATTGCGCCACTGAATACCATCGTATTTCTTTTTAAATGATCCGCTGACAACATTTGGAAAATGATATAAGATTTGCATAAAAAATTCACGCCAGATTAACTCCGACAGCCACACTTCATTATGCCGTCTGGCAAAGGCTACACATTGACGGATACTGATCGTACCAAAACGCAGCGCTATACCAAGATTCGTGGTTCCCGCTAAGGCAGGGTAATCACGATATTTATCATAACTATCAATAATATGTGCACTCAATTGTGGCGGCTCAAAAGTGAAATCTGTTTTTTTAAACCCAATTTTTTCCAGGGTAATTATTTGCGTATAAGCCTGTTGGACAAAATACCCTCCTTTATAATCCAGGGGCTGATCATCTCTTGACGTTAATTTTTCCCGCCACTTTTTCGCATAAGGTGTATAAACGGTATAAGGTGTACCATCATTTTTCAACAGCTCATTTTTATCGAAAATAACTTGATCTTTTATTGCTTTAAATGGAATCCCGGCTGTTTTAAAAAATTCAAATATGCTGCGATCCCGTTGGATCGCTTTAGGCTCATAATCTCTATTACAATAGATCTCATGAATTCTGTATTTCTCATGTAGTGTTTTAAATATTGCCAAAGGACTCCCATAGAAAGTATTCAATGTTGCTCCGACTCCCTTTAATTCTTTGTTTATCCCAGTCAGTGCCTGATGGATATAATCTACGCGTCGATCCGATTTATCCTCCAGTTGCTGTAAAATATCTTCATCAAATATAAAAACCGGCAGCACAGGGACCCCTGTTGCCAATGCCCTGGATAATCCGGCATTGTCTTCCAAACGAAGATCCCTGCGGAACCAAAAAACTACGATTTTACTTTCTTCCATAAAAATAGAGGCCACGCCATCAAAATAGCTACACGTCTAATTAATTTAATACGATGACACCAATAAAAATCACAAAACGACAAATGAGGATTAATCGGAAAAATTGAGCCTACCGTTAACTAAAAGCCGCTTCCGATTGATTAGCGTTGCCCGATTTGCCTCCTTAGTTCTTTAAGCTTTCCATATCGATCACAAATCGATATTTTACATCGCTCTTTAGTAACCTATCATACGCGAGGTTAATATCCTGCATTCGAATGAGTTCTATATCCGAAGTGATGTTATGCTTTCCGCAGAAATCCAGCATTTCTTGAGTTTCTGCAATCCCCCCGATCATTGATCCTGAGAAACTTTTACGTGTAGGGATTAAACTAAATGGCGCTACGGGAAGCGGATGTTCCGGAGCCCCCACAAGGGTAAGGGAACCATCGCGTTTTAATAGGCTCAGGTAGGCGTTGATATCATGTTGCGCAGAGACGCAATCCAAAATAAAATGTAAAGTGCCGGCATTCTTTTTCATCTGTTCCTGATCTGTTGATAGAATAACTTCGTCAGCACCCAAACGTTTGGCGTCTTCCACTTTACTTTCCGAAGTTGTTATCACAACGACATGTGCCCCCATCGCTTTAGCAATTTTCACCCCCATATGCCCCAAACCACCAATGCCCACAATACCGACTTTCTGTCCTGGACCAACTTTCCAATGCCGTAATGGTGAATAAGTTGTAATACCGGCGCAAAGCAAGGGCGCTGTTGCCGCCAGATCCAAATTTTCAGGAATATGTAAAACAAAGTCCTGATCTACAACAACACGTTCTGAATATCCACCGAAAGTCTGTTTATCCAGATGCTTATCATGACCATTGTATGTTTGGATATTTCCATTCTCACAATATTGTTCCAACCCTTCTTTACAGCTCTCACATTCACGGCAACTATCTACCATACAACCGACACCGGCAAGATCTCCCACTTTAAACTTAGTTACACCAGATCCTACTTTTGTAATTCGTCCGACAATCTCATGACCGGGAACATTTGGATAAACTGTCCCACCCCATTCGTTACGTGCGGTATGTAAATCCGAATGGCAAACACCACAATAGAGAATATCAATCTCCACATCTCCTGCCGTTACTTCGCGGCGTTGAACTTCAAGCTGTTTTAAATCTGCTGTCGGCGCTTCGGTTCCGAAAGCTTTTATTGAAAATGTACTCATATTAATAGAAATGATCTATGATTAATTATTATTTATACCTATTATCACAATATACACCAGTTGAGTATCCGGCTAAACACCTTCCTGTAAGTTAAGAATAACCCTTCGTACAAAAAAAAGTTTGGTTTAAAACTCCATTGGTTGAAAAATAGTCCTTCATCGCCGGAATCGAAAAATATAAAATGTAAATTTATGCATTACAACAATGCGCTGGACCGGATTTTCACAAATTGTTAATCAATATCCTCTACCTGGACAAACTGCATCGCAAGACCTTGTTGCTGGCAAATATTTAGAATTGAAAATTCTAAACGGCTGTTAATCTTGACAACAAGTAAAAATTGCTGGTCATCCAACAATAAATCAATATTCTTGATCTCCGGAAAACGCTGATATAGGAATTGATAGATCTCACTGGCCTTCCATTTCAATTTGCGGGACAGGGAGTAAACAACTTTGTACATACTAGATTTGTTTCAATAAACAGTTTATTTCAATATCTTAACTGTGATCTGATTCAAGTCACCGATCACGATCCCTTTATCTTTCAGTTCATTAAAATTGCGCGCCAGTCGCACTTCTTTATTTACACTTTCCAATGCAAGCGCCAATTCATCCAAACGTTCGATTTCACGATGTACCAATAAATAACAATCAAACGCTGCATCCAATAAACCGGTAGACTCAGGCTGAATCTTCTCCTCCGTTTCTACCAATACGAGCAGGTATTTCTGTGCCGTTAACTTTCTGCTCACCTTTCCTATTTTTGCATTTAATATCATGTTATATCGTATCTTTTATTCGGTATTCCTATTGTGTGCGTTAAAAACAAAATAGACATATTTTGTTTTTTTGTCGAAGCTCTTTGCTAAAAAAGAGCAAATGCTCATCAATTTTAATGTCGGGATATAAAAACAGCTATCTTAGCCCTTTTACACAAATGCTAGTTAGCCAAGCAAGCCGTGCTTCGAAATCAGGAAACCGGTCAAATAGCAGCACTTCCTGCTCAAAACAACGAGATGTCGTTACTAACATTTCTGAGAGGAAGATAATATCCTTTTCTTCTAAAAACTGAATTTCTCCTTTTGCAATAGCAATCCCGATCATTTCACGAATCAATTTAATTTCATCATCCAACATATAACGTGTCTTGGACACCATTAATGCCGGATCCGACTTCATATCCTCGAAAGCCAAATGAAAACGCTTGGTAATCAAATTAATTTGGCGCAATTTCGCTCTTAGAAAACCAACCAAATTTTCCTCCAAAGAAGCATCCCGACTATAGCTTTTCTTTGCAATGGTGAATACTTGCTGACATAAACATTCAGCTATCGCGTCAAAAACATCCATTTTGCTCGTAAAATAGTAATACAAAGTACTACGCCCTTTACCACAGGCTTTAGAAATATCTTGCATTGAAACCCTTGTAAAACCATAATTTTCAAATACTTTCATTGAAGAAAGGATAATTTCTTCCCTAATATTTTCCTGTTGCATTGCCATTACTCGACAAACATACAAAAAATGTCGAAAACTCACATCATCGTTTCTTAATTAAACATATTTTACTATTTTTACCCTCATGATATCGGATATATTCCCAATTCTATCGACTGAACGTATCTATTTGCGTCAAATTTTACATTCGGATGCCCCGGCGTTATTCTCTTATTTTTCAAAAGATGAAGTAACATTATATTTTGATTTACCAACTTTCCAGCACATGGAAGAGGCCTATGATTTGGTAAAGACCTGGCAAAAAAATTTTAAACAAAAAGAAGCGATTCGTTGGGCAATTTGTCTGAAGGACAATCCGGATCAGCTCATTGGTTCTTGCGGTTTTCATAACTTCTCCTCTGAGCACTTTCGTGCAGAAATCGGCTATGAACTTCATCCGGACTTCTGGCAAAAGGGGATTATGACGGAAGCAATTTCTACCATTATTTCTTACGGATTTGAGGAATATAAGCTCAACCGCATAGAGGCTTTTATCGACCCTGACAACTTGGCCTCCCGTAAGTTGCTTGAAAAAATGAACCTTGTTTCAGAAGGAATTCTGCACGACTACTTCTTTGAGAAGGGACGTTTTGTGGATGGTGAAATTTTCGCATTACTTAAAAAGAACTATATCCAACCTACTTTCTTTCGCCAGATTGTATAGTCAGGATCCCGCTGATCTAAAATCTTAAGCTCGTCCACATGATACACCGTCTCAAGTTTCCTTTTGGTGAGCTGAGGCAGATTCATCCCCAAACGCAATTTGTTTAGGTCTTCCTTATTTTCCACAGGATAGATTCCTCCATCCGCGGTTAACTGTGTTCCAAAACGCTGTGGCTTGCCCTTTAAACACTGTATTCTATCGTATAAATAGGCTATATGGGCCAAATTAATGTCCTTTTTTTCCATGGTCATCAATTGGTAACAATTTTGCATGAACAAGGGCTCCGATACCGCATGCTGTACAATCAACCAAGCGGCTTCACTAGCCTCTTCGCCAACTTTTGAAATACCGGGATATCCTATCTTGTCAATTATTTCGCATAATCGCTTCGCATTAGCGCGATGAACGGCTTCCATTTTCGGATGATAGCCCTTCCCCAGTGCACTTTTTTGGGCTAAATCTTCCCTTAATAGTCTATCAGCATTTGCTAATTGAATCAATTCCTTTGCAAGCTTTTCGTCTACCATAAGTACAATTTATCTCTTATATACGAACTTCCTTATACGAATGTTTTGGTCAAGCGTAAGAAAAATCGACCTTATCATATAGGATATCTGATTTATAATACTTTTGTCATTTCAAGTTGATTAATCTCATTTACCAAGCCTTGCTTCTCCAGAAATAGTTTCAATTCCTCCGCTTTCGCATCAATGTTATTGAACTGTATTTTTTCTGTTTGCAGCTCATTTCTAAGCGCCTGAAAAAGCTGCTTTCCCACGCCTTTTCCTCGAAATTCAGGTGCCACGGCGATATGGTAAATTCGTCTGCCTCGAAGATTAAAAAGCATATAACCAACGAGCTTACCTTCAATATATGCAGCCAATGCATTTGGCCGCAGGGTATCCATGCTCTGTGGCGCACTTTGCCAGCTTGGTAAAATATCCCAAAACGATTGGAACAATGTCCATGAAAAATCAGATAGCGTCTGGATTGTGGCAACCTGCTCCACTTTTGCGGATTGAATGACACCATTAAAGCATAACAATTTTCTACTGATCAAAAAACCAGTCTTTTCATAAGCACGAATAGCTGACTGGTTACTTTCTATTGTCTCCAGAACAATCCTTTTTATTTGATGTTGGCTCAGCAAAGGCAGTAGATAATCATACATTTTTCCCACCAGCCCAAGTCCACGGAATTTAGGTAACACACCCGTCCCACCGTTGTAGACAACAGACTGATGATCTAATTCGCGCAGGCCATGCAACATGAAGGCTACAAGTTCGCCTGCTACGAATGTCCCAACAGACCAAGCGAAGTCGATATCTTCCATTCTGATCTTCTGCCTCAACTGTTCGACATCAAGCTGAAATGGAACAATATAATCCACAAAAGCTGCATTAATTGCCTGTAGCAGCTCCGGGAAATCCGATGGTGTTAATTGTCGTATTTTTGTTGACATATCATTGAGCTATTAATTGACTCGAAGAGTACAGGAAGATTTTATCGATAACCACGATTCGTTTTTTATACTTGAGATTTAATGATTGTTTCAATGTTCTCGCAGTACTCTTCCAATGTTGCGATCAATTGTGCGACATGAATTCCATCACAGACGGCATGATGCACCTGGATCGCGATGGGCATCAAGATCTCATCAGCTTGTTTTTTATATTTTCCGATGGTAAAAGAAGGGGCAAAATAATCTGTAAAGTCGGCAATATGCAGATTAAAACTATCAAAATTAATCCATGGAATTGCTGAAATATTAAAATGATTCTCCGGTGGCTGTTCTGGAAAAAAATGCAGGTTATCTGCGTGTCTTTCTCCTACATCCTTATAATTAGCCATAAACTTCGTAAAATCTTTATCGTATATGGCCGTTAGGGCAGAAAAAGTTTCTGTTTCCGAATGCAATACGGTATATATGGGATTTACATAATCCCAGACAATGAGCTCCCCCTCCTTCATTGCCATCTTAAACGCGTCATGCCTGTTTACGGCACGTGTGATGAGGTATATCATGACGGGATAAAATTTATAGCCATTTTCCTTGATAAAAGGAAGCACTTTGGCGATATCAATTTTCGTTGTCAGGCTAAAGCCGCATTTCATCTGGTTGCGATATACCGCAAAGTGCTCCTTGCGCTTCCAGTCCGCTAAATTAATCTTCTTATATGCTGATTTTATCTTATTCATTATTTTTATATTGATCACTTTGTCTGAATCTATTGACTGTGGCGTAAAATCACCAATTTCCATCCAGATTTTCTTTCCCATCAAAAGGTAACAATTCTTTTAAGGATTTGGAAATTCTATTTTTTTCTTCCATAATTGCTTCGAGGTTATCTTTGGCAAGGGGCACGGTACAATTGATTTATGTATTGAGATGCGATATCTATAGGTTTTCTACTTAATCCCTATATTTTCGATAGTCATTGCTGTCTCTCCCTGTACCATATCAATGCGTTTCTTTCCTGCATTTTTAAAAATTCGTCCTTACCCTTGTTATAATCGTTTCCATCAACCCATTCGAGTTGAATTAGGTTTTGTTTGAGCTCCTGATAGCTTTCTTTGACCTTCGGATGTGCGATTAGATAATCACGAAACGCCATATGTCTTACCCAATCTGCCGAGCCCTTTACAAAAGCATGTAAATGGGCAACGCGAAGATTATGATCATGTAAGATCGCCGGTATCTCCTCTCCTATCTTTACAACATCCGGAGCATTAATTTGATATATGGGGTCACGAAGTAAAATAAAAAAACGGCGTTCCGGCCAATCTTGGTTATATTTTTCGTAATAAACGATATTCGGCAATTTTAGCAAACTGGGCAACCAATCCAAATCCGTTTCATTCGCGACTCCTAATTGCATATCAATGATCGGTTTAGCGGACAGACCTTCCACTGCGGTACTGCCAATATGATCAATTCGGGGGTCAAGTGGTTGGAGTATCGCTTGTAGTTCCAGCTTAATTGACTCAAATTGTTTTTTCCAATTCGGATCGTAGGGTAGAAAAGGTAATCGCATTTAAGTAATTGTTTAAAATTCAATAAATAGTTTGTTTGCCCCAGACTTATTCTTTCCAGTTTCTTAGACTGAAAGCTGTTATTCCGATAGATGAATTTACACCGTTATTACCAATAAAGTTGAAGCCGTGGTCGCTGCAAAGCGGTAAAGCAAAATTAAAATTTTTCTATTTACAATAAGCATCTATTGTTTTGTCTCATGGGTGCATATGATAAGATTTTACATGCTGAAACTTATTCTAAGGCGAAAACCAGTTGCGTTATAACGTAATCCATTACAGAAAATGCAGCGATGTAGTTGTTTCTCTACAAGAAAAGATTCATTAATAAAACAACACTTCTTAAACAAAAAATCCATTTAATTTTGTATCGGAAAACATTTTCTACAATAGATAGCGTATTACTGACACAATAAAAATTACACAGCTTTTTTTTAAGATTTCCGAATAAGGATTTTACTAAACGCTTTGTATCATATAAAAATACATTAAAAACAAAGAAATCCATTACATAAATATCTAATTACATGAATTTAAAGTCTTACCGTAATCTGAAAAACATTTTAATGCTAACCTGCATTGTACTAACGGGCTCTGGCCTTTACTCTTGTCAAAAGAGTGGTGAAGCTACAGCAATAACTGGAGAGACAGTGGTTAAAATCAATCTACAAGGTGTCGAAGCCTATGGTGAAGATGGCAGTAGCACTGTAGGTCAAAAGCAAGGATCTGCTAAAGGATCTTTAACTTCAAACAATGCCTCGGATGTTCAGGAAATGACCGTGCCTTTTGGTAATGGATGTTCCATTGATGTTGTCCTGACAAACAGTTCGGCAGCAGCTGTAAAAAAGGGATTAGTTGCCGCATCGAGTCCAAAAGCTGCCGCTGCTCAGGTAAGCGAGAAACCATTGGACAAAGATATCAAATATAAAGTTGTGGTATATGACAACCAAGGTAGCTATGTAACAGAAAAAACCTATAGCTATGGTAGTGAATCAACAGCGGCGGGAATTGCGCTGGATGCAGGCAAAACCTATACCTTCATTGCGTATTCAATCAATAGCACGAGCACTGTTCCTAATATCAACAACCAAAGCACATTGTCTGCAGCAAGTCTGGACAATATCAGTGGTGATTTAATGGTTTACACAGGTTCTTTGAAATTGAACACAGGTGTAAACAACTTAAATGTTGTTTTAAAACACCGTTTCAGTCAGATCATTACAACTTTGACAATGGATCCAAATATGACCGGTGCAATTACAAAACTTGAAAATGCGGTATTCAAACCAAGCTATTCTACGGCAAACTTCAAACTATCGGATGAAGCGCTTACTTACAATGCCCTGAATGATGCTGGTGTGCTGGCTCAGTTTCCAGGTTTAGGGAATGGTCTACGTACAGTTGTTAGTACTCCTTCTTTGTTGATTCATCCAGCAACGAGCAACGGAACACTTAAATTAGGAACCTTGACAATTGACGGCGAGACAAAATCAAACGTCAGCATTCCAAATGTAAAGATCAATCCGGGACAAAAATATGACCTCAAACTCAATTTCAAAACTTGTACGCAGAATGTAACTAGTGATGGTTTAAATTGGAGTTATCCTGAAACATCTTCTGGCGGCAAAAAAGGAATTATGAAAGATGGTACATTCTACGCAAATGGTAGCACAATAGAACGCAGTTTTACTGCACCGGTTGCAAACTATGGTTTTGTCTTTGATATCACTGAACTTGACAACGCTTTCAATATGGAAGTAAACGGTGTCAAATTGGCCAAACAGGAAATCCAATTTCAGAATGCAGGCGCTTCTTCAAAACAAAATATTCAATTTGCTGATGGAAGTAAATATGAAGGTACGGATGTACAAACCAATAAAAGAGTCGGCAATATCTATGACATGAAAGGTACGGCAACAAAACCATTAATCAAGCTTGTGATTAGCAGAACGGGTGAAGTTACGATGTTTGGAAGTAAAACTTCTGGTGGTGAATTGTACCCACTTGTCTTAACCAATGGCAATGCTTTCAATACATTCCCTTGGAACGGCACACAAAGCAACGCGGTAAAAGTTACCCAACTTGTTGATGGCAGAACTGTAATCAAGGGTATTGGAGCCGGAAAAAAGAAAATACCATGTAATTAATAATCTAGGTATAAATAAAAAGAGAGCCCCCTAAACTAATGTTTAGGGGGCTCTCTTTTTAGGCTCCGGCATCTTTCTGTAAGATTTTGCTAAGGTGGCTTACGTCTGTCAATCCAAACTCATGTGCAATTTCCTTTAAGATCATCCGCCCTGCAGCGATACGTTGTCGAATAAGCGTATTTCGGTAGCGCAGAATATATGCCCTTATGGTCATTCCGACATGACGTTTGAAATAGGTTCCCAAATAATCAGGTGAAATATTAAAATGAGGGGCCATGACCTGCGACTTCAATAAATTGGGCGTATATATATTTTTATGGATATAACAAAACATCGCTTGTAGTTCGCGGCTTCTAGCCCCACCCACCTGTAATTCAGGCATATTTCTCATCAGAATCGTAGCAATTCCAAGCAACTGATACCAGATCAAGTCTTGATTGGCAAAAGTATCGTGTTTTAATGAAGCAACGACCTGAAACAATAGACGAACAGTCAACAGATCAGCAGCGAGTAGCGGAAATCCATGCTGATGGGTCTCCCTGCTTTTTACCAAATACTCCAAGTTTCGGGTTAAAACACCAGAATCGGCTGCATGCCAGTGGCTATATGCATCTGTAAATTTAAAAAAAATAAAATGAGTCTCCAGTTTAATCTCAAAATAGTGGTACTCTTCTGGCCCAATAAAGAAAACAGCCCCGCTTTGGTAAGGAACAGTATGACCATTGATCACATGTGTGCCTCTCCCATGCACAATAAAAATAAACTCGTAGTGATTATGATTATGTTCGGGATGTATCCATTCAGAGGCTTTAAATTCCGACACCAAAACAGGATCAAATTGTCGATAGCGTTTCATTTAAGAAATGTACAAAATTATAGCCGATTTTTACATCCCGCCCGATCTGATCAACACTATTTTTGTTTAAAAAGAAATTCAGATGGAAGCAACAAACAATACCGCATTAATCGTTGGGGCAAATGGTGTCATCGGCACAAACCTCATTGATTATCTTAGCAGCCTTGGAAACTGGAACGTCATTGCATTATCGCGTCGCGGTGGAAGCGATCAAAGCCACGTGCGTTATATTGCAGTAGATTTACTGGATTTAGCGGACGCTGTCAACAAACTAAACTCATTAACAAACGTAACTCATATTTTTTACGCAGCTTATCAGGACCGGGACAGCTGGGCAGCTTTGGTCGAGCCCAATTTGAAAATGTTAGTCAATATGTTAACCGCAATTGAGCCGGTAGCGAAATCTTTACGGCATGTTAGTCTCATGCAAGGCTATAAAGTTTACGGTGCCCACCTTGGTCCATTTAAAACGCCAGCCAAGGAATCGGATGCCGGACACATGCCACCGGAATTTAACAGCAGTCAGCTCCAGTATCTCCAACAACAGCAAATTGGAAAGAACTGGACCTGGTCAGCGATCCGTCCATCAGTTGTAGGGGGAACAGCTCCCGACAACCCGATGAATCTTGCTTTGTTAATTGCTGTATATGCAACAATCTCCAAAGCATTAAATATCCCGCTACGCTTTCCGGGGAAACTCGCTGCCTATGGCAAACTCTTGGAAATGACCGATGCCAACTTATTAGCAAAGGCGACTGTATGGGCCGCCACGGAACCTCTTGCGGCCAATCAGGCCTTCAATATTAATAATGGTGACTTATTCCGTTGGGAGAATCTCTGGCCCAAGATCGCGAAATATTTCAAGATGGAAGTCGACTCGCCCTTACCCTTATCTCTACAGACGATGATGTCCGACAAAGCAGATATATGGGAAGATATAAGGACTCAACATGGATTGAACTATACTTATAAAGAAGTATCTGCTTGGGCTTTTGGCGATTTTGTTTTTTCTTGGGATTATGACTTTTTTGCTGATGGCAGTAAAGCACGAAGAATGGGATTTCATGAGTACGTAGATACCGAGCAGATGTTTTTTCGTTTATTCGACGAAATGCGGGATAAACAAATTATCCCTTAACAGCATTTCTCTTTATGGTGATTTTGATGATGGTTACTGTTCTTGCCAGCCTAAAGCCCAGTAATATCGCCGCTTTATTACAATCTTCTTCTCCGCAAACAAATTCAGCAAAAAGTCAAAACAAAACAAACTAAAAATCAATCAGATAATTGATTTTAAATACTTATTTTTTAATTTAATGCAACCTAAAATTAATTTATGGGTCTTAATTATCCGTGAGCACAACAACAACGATACAACCTGACGCCGACCGGGAACTAGTCTCTCAGATCTTGAGACGGAATCCGCATGCTTTCAAAAAGCTCATTATCGATCATGAGAAACTTGTTGCTCATTTCGTTTATAAAATGATCCCAGTCGCTGCAGACCGACGGGATATCATACAGGATGTCTATATCAAGGTGTACAATAATCTGGGACATTTCCGCTTTCAGAGCAAATTATCCACCTGGATCGGACAAATTACCTATAATACCTGTTTGCATTATCTTCGGAAAAAGCGTCCACTGCTATTGGAAAGTTTTTTCGAAGACAGTAACCTATCCTATGTCGATTATAAAATTGCACATGCATCCACGAATACGACGGAAGATGGACTGTATGCGCGTGAGCTCACACAAACTATAGCACATGCTGTGACACAGCTCCCAGCATTATATCAAACACTGATCGGGTTACATTATCAACAGGAACTTAGTTTACAGGAGATTTCAGAAATCACACAATTACCGGAGGGTACCATAAAGTCTTATTTGTTTCGTGCACGCAAGCAATTAAAAGATATTCTATTGAAATCACAAAAAAGGGAGGAATTATGAACATCGCACATTTAACCGAAGAACAGCTGCAGACTCTTGCTGATTCCACTGATGGCACAACAAGCTTGGAAATGGATCATATTTCCGCCTGTCCGATCTGTAGAATTAAATTTGAAAACTACCAGTCGATCAACTTAGCTATCCAAGAATTACCCATGGCCACCTTTGATCCGGATCTACCGGATGATATTGTCAACATGTTGATCCCCCAAAAGATTCCGATTCACTGGGCAGCCCTGGTGGCGGCGACCCTGGGTGGTATATTGGTTACGGTCAGCGCTGTTATCTACGGGAAACAATTTATAGCGCTGTTTATTCAGCTTCCGATCATTTTACGTTATTTCTTTGGCATTCTGCCGCTTTCTTTTATTTGCATGCAGACCGTGCTTTTCGTAATACGATATCGACAAAAATTGAACATGATCATAAAAAAAACAGATTCTTTTGCAACCTAAATCGAATCGCTGGATCTGATATACTATAAAATCAATTATATGAAACGCATTTTGAACTTAACATTGCTGCTTACAGTCATTACCGTTCCAACCATGGCTTTACAAAAGAGCACTTCAGTGATGGAAGATAAAGAAGTTATCTTTTTCTCGCTCAATGCTCTTGCTGTTTTACTGTCCATTTGGATTGCTTCATCTTTTTTGCTCAGGCTTATCAAACTGTTCTTAAACGATCGCTTGCGAAGGACCCTTATTCAGCGTAATGCTCCCGTAGCAATAATTTCTGAAATTCTCCCCAAAGAAAAGAATCTTGCGGAGCAAGCACTAAATTGGTGCTGTGTATTATTTGCCGGTTCTGCCGGACTCACGCTATGTTATTATACACAACCGTTTGGCTTGCATTCTGTCATTATCTTGAGTGTGAGCCTAGCATTCGGTTTACTTACCTATTATTTTATACATAAACATACCAATAAGTCATGAAAACAAATTACACGCTTACGGCAATAGCTATTCTATGTATCGGCTTATTTGCTTCCGGGAAAAAATTATTCGATCAATTCGCTTACAATCATTCCAAAACAACTGTTGTTTACAATGAAATCGGCCCGCTCTGTACCTTAACGGCAAACTTTCCAAAAGCAAAGTCTGCATCAATTGGCCAATACATTAAAAACTGGAGCCAAAAAAATGGCAAATCTCTGGTTTTATCAGGAGACACAGCACTATTGTCGTCCCTTGACGGTCCCCGTTACAAGCTCTATATGGATGAGACAAACCTAACTGTCATCGCAAATCGCGATCAGTCCGACAGGACTGCTTATACCTTAATGAAAAATGATTACAAGTTGATCACAGATTTTATCACAAATGGAAGCGAGCAGCACAGCTTCTGACTTTTATGTTGATCTTTGCCGTTTTTTATGGCCGCCAAAGCCCAAGACCAACAAAATTTACCAGTGATTTAGACCTATAGCATACATGATATCCCTTCCATTTCTATTTGATACTGGCAGGGATGGCAGTATGTTCATTGCAATTTTCATCATCGGACTGCTGGTCTTTATCGGGTATCGCATCCAAAAATCATATCTTCGAAATAGTCTACCTTATAAATTTTATTTTCAGGCGCTCTACATTTCTGGAAATCGGTCTCCGACCAGGTTAAGTAAAATATTAAATTCCAAATATGCTTTCAGGTTTGCTAAAACGAGTGTAAATCCCTCGGTACTGTCCCTTACTTCAGCAATCAGCTTTTGAGGCGTATCATGTTCGATTTCATTAGTTACCGATACAAATGTCCCTCCTTTTATTGCCTGAAATTCCCATTCGACAATAGAAGGCTTGTCATAATTACCCCAGTTGAAAACAATTTTTTTGTTATCTATGATTTCCAGTACCTCAACATTGACCTTATGGTTATACATCTCCCATTCCCATTCAATATTTTTTCCCTTTTCTAATTTCCCAGAACTTTTGGTGAACCAAATTTTAATTGTAATTGCAGGGTCTACAATGGACTGAAACACCTCCGTAACATCTTTTCGGATAAACATTTCTGCTTTGGCAAAATTCTTCTTCATTGTTTTATTTTTTGCGATCGGTAGTCTATTTACCTATTTAAAAATAATCATTTCCTTTGTTAAACGAGAGAATTATTTGATCTGGTAACATATTTGTATTTCCATGCCATGTTTCATTTTTCAGTGTCTTTTTATCATACGGACTATTGATCCTTTCTTAATAAATTTGACACCTATCACATCGTATTGTGGAATGTTTTTTAAATGAATTTCTATCGGGCAACACATCGGCTCCAGTTGCGGATCATGGGACCAGCGGATTAGATTTTGTTTTGTTGTTATTTTATACTTACTTTGAACAGGTTTTTGTGGGATACCTATTGTAAACAGAATTAAACTATGAATTTCTCTGCCTGTTCGGATCAACAAGTTTTTGAATCAGTTTGTCAAGGTGAGGAAAGGGCGTTACAACATCTGATGCACCGCTTTTGGCAGCCACTGTTCAAAACGGCATCTGTCACCATGCAGGATCCCGAAGTATGTCAGGAACTTGTTCAAAACGTATTTATCAATATCTGGCGAAACAGAGAGAAAATAAATCTTAAATATTCCATCAAAACTTATCTATTTGGCTGTATTCGTTATGAAGTATTCCGAAATGTCAAAAAAAAGATGGATCATATCGAACTTAAAGATTTAGATGAGAACTATGTTGATTCATTCAATCCATTGTTAAAATTGGAGTACACAGAATTGCTGGATTATCTGGATCAAATGATCAACCAGCTTCCTGATAAATGCAAGGAGATCTTCTACCTCAGTAGAATGGAACAGCTAAGCCATAAGGAAATTGCCGAAAAGCTGAATATCTCCGTAAAAACTGTAGAAAACCAAATTTCTATTGCATTGAAACGATTAAAACAGGGTATGCAGAATATGCACATCTTTTTTCAAATTTTCTTCTTCTAGCAAAAGACTGTAACACAAAACCTTACTACGATTACAATCTAATAAAAGACTCTTTTATATTTTCTTTTTTAAAAAAAACGAAAATCCTTTTGGGGGCTAATTGAAAAAATGAACTCTATAAGAACGAATCAATTATAGATTTCATGAAAAAACCTGAAATTATAGACTTAATCAAGGAAATTTTGCGCAAGCAATCTTCCGAAGAAGAATTGCGTGAAGTAGATGACAGCCTGTTGGATGCATATCATGATGCTACTTGGGACGAAGATAAATTTGGCCCGGCAGAAAATATGGAAAACCGAATTAAGTTAAACGTAGAGCAACTTATACACGTACACGCCGACAATACAAAAAAAACAAGCATTTTCCGTCGTTACCTCCCCTACGCAGCCTCCTTATTATTGGCTGTTTCCAGCATTACTGGATATTATTTTTTTAAAGGTCGGAATGCCGACTTACAAGTGACAAATCAGCGGACATACCTGAATCCGGGTGCCGAAAAAGCTTCTTTGAAAAATTCAGACGGCAGCAGTCTGGATCTACAGCAACAACAGGTTGGAGACACTGTTCCTTTTGGAAAGTTGTTATTCAAAATTGATCAGGAAGGCATTATTAGTTATCAGGTAAAGGCCGAGAAAAAAAATATGGAATCTCAACTTGTCACCTTAGCAACCCCGAAAGGTGGTAAATATCAGATCAATTTAGAAGATGGCACCAAAGTATGGCTCAATGCCGAGAGTAGCCTGATTTTCCCGGAACATTTTGCTGCTGACCGTCGCCTCGTTCAGGTCAAGGGAGAAGCTTACTTCGAAGTTGCTGAATCAAAACACAAACCTTTTATTGTTGAGGGTAATGGATTTGGAGTCCGGGTACTGGGTACCAAATTTAATGTATCCGATAGGGATAACCTCCATGTTGCAAAAGTCGCCCTGCTCCAAGGGTCAGTAAGTCTAACGTCAAAAGCAGGCCAGACGATGCTCAAACCCGGCGAGCGAGCGAAGATATCTGCCTCAGGTATTCAAATAGATCAATTTGATGCCGAATCTGAAATCGCCTGGAAGAACAACTATTTTATTTACAAAGATGAAAATATCAAAACTATTATGGCGGATGTCGCGCAATGGTATGATGCCGAAGTTATATTTCAGGGAAATGACTGGGATGATGTAAACCTAAAGATGAAAGTCTCCCGAAGAGAAAATATCGAAGAGATCTTATCACTTCTCGAATTAACAAAATCAATCAAATTTAAAGTTGTGGAAAGGAGGATCTACGTCACAAAAAGATAAATCGAAAACTTAAGCCGGGATGCTGTCACATCCCGGCTACGAATAGAGTTTAAAAATTTTCTGTCAAAAATTAATTAACCTTTTAATTCTTAACAAAATTATGAAAATAATACCGGGAAAAGAACAGTATATGTTCTTAATTAAGCCCCTATTGATTATGAAGTTCTATCTACTGCTCGCATTTTTTGGCGTTGTTCAGGCTAAAATTCCGGTTTATAGCCAAAAAATGAACCTACATTTTAAAAATAGTAAGGTCGATCTCGTTCTCGCGGAAATCAGCAAACAAGCTCAGCTTGACCTGCTTTACGATTCAAAGCTGATCAAGAAAGCGAGCCCTGTTACGCTTAATCTGGAAAATGCAACATTGAATGAAGCGCTGACGGCCCTGTTCCGAAATCAGGCACTTGAGTTTGAGGTCATCAAAAAGACGTTAATAATACGTCCAAAAGAATCGACGGGAACAGCTCGTACCGCAGAGCTTATCGAAAATCAAAAAGCTATCAATGGCTCGGTCAAAGATCAACAGGGAAACCCACTAGCCGGTGTAACTGTACGCATAAAAAATACCCAGATCACAACGACAACTGATGGCAACGGAAATTTTACCATTGCTCCACCATCCGGATCCGGTCAAGTGGTCCTGACATTCACCTACGTAGGCTATGAGCCTACTGAACGACAAGCAGATAACAAGAGCCATTTAAATATAGCCTTGGCATTGGCCAATAATAATCTGGATGATGTTGTTGTCGTAGGTTATGGTACACAGAAAAAAATCAATGTCACGGGTGCTGTAAGTTCGGTAAATATGGCCGATATGCGTACACCGGTTCCCAATTTATCAAATGCTTTAGCCGGTAAAGTTGCTGGCATTATCTCCGTACAGTCGAGTGGTGAACCCGGTTATGACAATTCGACCTTTACAATCCGTGGAATCGGGACCTTTACTGGGGAAAGAAATGTTGCCCCACTAATCATTATTGATGGTGTACAGCGTGATGATGTCAATGGTGGTTTCGGGGGATCTTTCAATAATATTGATCCCGAAGATATTTCCAGTATTTCCCTATTGAAAGATGCTTCATCCACGGCCATGTATGGTGCTAAGGGCGCCAACGGCGTAATGATTATTACCACCAAAAGAGGTGTTGCCGGTAAACCAAAGATTTCCTTTAAGGCGGAGACCGGCTTCTCAGGTTTTACAAAAACGCCACAAATGTTGGATGGCGTAAAATATATGGAACTGCAGAATGAAGCAAGAACAAATATGGGCTTGCCCCCAACCTATTCTGATGAATTGATCCAAAAAACAAAAAGTGGGTTGGACCCCTATATATATCCCAATGTGAACTGGATTGATGAAGTATATAAGAAGAATTCCATGCTCACCAATGCCAACATCAATATTACCGGTGGTGGTGAATCGGTGAAATACTATATTTCGGGATCGTACTATAATCAAACAGGCCCTTATAAGGTCAGTAACTTAAACAATTACAATCCTAATCTCGATTTCAAACGCTATGATTTCAGGAGTAATGTGGATGTCAATTTATCAAAAACCACATCCGTTCAACTCAACTTAACGGGGATGTTGGTTAACTCCCGCTACCCCGGTATCGCTGCGGGTGATTTGTGGTATTTGGCTTATGCGACTACGCCCGTCGCCTATCCGATTCAATATCCGGACGGTAAATGGGCCGGACCACTGAGTGGTGGCGGTGCCAATCCATTAAATGAAGTTCAAAACAATGGTTATTCTAGCGAATTTAAACCCATCGTACAGTCCGTGTTGACCATTAATCAAAAATTAGATGCAATCACACAAGGATTATCCGCCTATGCCCGGTTTTCCTTTGACAGTTATGGTGAATTCAACAACCGTCGGTCAGGGAAAAATGATCTATGGCAGGCGACAGGCAGAACTCCTGAAGGGGAACTCATTTTTAACCAAAGCAGGGTCGGTCAGCAATTTTTAGACTACAGCCAAGAATCTTCTGGCCAACGCGTCATGTATCTTGAAGGTAATTTAAACTATGACCGTACTTTCAATGACCACAAAATCGGTGGGATGTTTCTCTATAATATGCGTAACCGTTTGGTCAGTTTGGCCGGTGACGTTATTGGCTCTATTCCCTACCGCAATCAAAGTCTGGCCGGAAGGATTACCTACGGATTTCGCGATAAATATCTTGCCGAAGTTAACGCGGGTTATACAGGGTCTGAAAATTTCGAAAAAGGTCAGAAATTTGGCTTATTTCCTTCTGCTTCGGCTGGCTGGGTGATTTCCAATGAAGAATTTTTTGAGCCGTTGAAAAAGACATTTAGCTTATTAAAAATCAGGGGATCCTATGGCATTGTCGGAAACGACAATATTGGAGCTGGCGGACGCTTTCCCTATTTAACTCAAATCGGTGGCGGTGGTTCTACAGGTTTTGGTCTTAATGGGGCCTGGGCCGGCGGAAAAACCGAAAATGTAATGGGTGTAGAAAATCTCACCTGGGAAAAATCCTATAAAACCGGAATTGGTCTTGAAATCGGGCTATGGAACAAGCTCAACCTGATCTTTGATGGATTCGCCGAGCGCCGAAAAGATATTCTGATCCGTAGGGGATCCATTTCTTCCATCGCTGGTTACAATAGTCTAGCAGTCTATGCCAACAAAGGTGAGATGGACAATAAGGGTATGGATGCCAGTATTGAATATAACGATAAATTTGGGGATGTTGGGCTCCGCCTTTTTGGCAATGTGACTTATAGCCGCAATAAAATTGTATTTGCGGATGAACCGGTCAGACGTTATGCTTATCAATCAATGACCGGAACACGCTTTGGCGAATACCAAGGGCATATTGCCATGGGCTACTTTATGAACAAAGAAGAAGTCGAGTCCGCTCCTCAGCAAAAGTTTAGCCCAGTATCTCCGGGAGATATCCGTTACAAAAACTTAAACGCCGAGGACGATAATATCATTGACCCCTATGACAGAACCTACCTTGGAAAATCTTGGTTTCCTTCCTGGTTATATGGTGCCGGTTTTTCCGTTTCGTATAAAAACTTTGACCTTTCCGTATTCTTTCAAGGAGTCGCTGACGTAGGTATCATGGCCAATGGCAGTGAAATTCCGGGAAAAGGTATGGGAGTCAATGGTGTCGGGGTTCTCCCTTTTTCTGGTTTGGGAATCTACCCGAACAATACCATGTCAATTGTTGAGGACCGTTGGACCGCAGACAACCCACGCCAGGATGCTTACTACCCACGTCTTACCATGGCCAGCGGCAGTGACAACAATTATATCAACAGTACACACTGGTTAAAAGATGGGGCTTATATACGTATGAAACAAGCCTCTGTGGGCTATAATATTAAAGCAAAAGGATTGGACAAACTTGGTTTCACTTCGCTTTATCTGTATTCATCAGGCCAAAACCTCCTGACGTTTAGCAAATTCAAGCTCTGGGATCCCGAATTGGGAAGCAACGGCGCCAAATATCCATTAAATCGCATGATCACCTTTGGCGTTCGGGCACAGTTTTAATCTAAATCTATACAATAACCATGAAACAGATATCATCAAAATATATTGCATCAGGTCTATTAGCGCTAGCCTTATGCCAAAATATGCAAAGCTGTAATTATTTGGATAAGAAACCCGATAACCTCCTCACTTCAGACATGGTTTGGGAAACTAGGGCCAATGCGGAATCTTACTTAAATCAGATATATAGTTATATCGAAACGCCCGTAGACGATTTTACTACCCTCGGAGCCAGCGACGAAACCTCATGTAATATACCCGTTGTGAATGTTCGGCAAATGGCTGTCGGGAACTGGAATCCACAAAGCATGTACTGGCAACATTATTGGAATAATGCATATACTGCCATTAGGCAATCATTTATTTTTGAGGAAAACATCGACAAAGTTCCTGAAGGCGCACTGAGCACAGAACTTAAAGTACAATACAAAGCCGAAGCAAGGTTTTTGCGGGGCTGGTACTATTGGAAATTGCTACGTCAATATGGGCCATCGGTATTGTTGAAAGGGACATTGGGTTTGAATGAAGATTTCAACAAATATCCCCGCAATTCATTTCAGGAATGCGTCGATTACATCAATAGCATGATGGATCTTGCCGCAGCAGACCTTCCTGTGGTATGGTCCGCCTCGTCCAATTACGGTCGTCCAAGTAAAGGAACCTGTTTAGCCATAAAATCACAAGTAGCGCTATGGGCTGCAAGCCCCTTATGGAATGGGAATCCACGTTTTGCAAATTTCAAAAACAAAGATGGTAAGGCCCTCGCCCCTTTACAGAACGATGCCAATAAATGGCAATTGGCCGCTGATGCTGCAAAAGCTGTTATTGACTTAAATGCTTATAAGCTCTTTACTAATCTGGATGAAGGCGATTCAAAATTCGATCCTTACCTGTCATTCCGTAACATCTTCTTAACAAACTGGAATAGTGAGATTATTTTTTCCACGCACAAAGCAGACACTTGGCAGTGGGGGCATGAGAAACGAAGTGCACCTGAACCCGGCGGGATTGCCATGATGAATGCCACACAAAATGTTGTGGATGCCCACCTGATGCGTAATGGCAAAACCATTGACGATCCCAGTTCTGGTTATCGGGAGGATGGTTTCGTAGCAACAGATGATCCAGCCGAGTGGGGCAAGAGCCGCGATGGTGTCAATAGAGGATACATCGCCGGCAATTCAAATATGTATGTAAACCGTGAAGCGCGATTTTATGTCAATATTCTTTATAATGGTAAGCCTATACTACCCGCTCCGACAGCCGATGACCGCAACTTCTTTTCGTCGGATGCCAACAAGGATGGACGGGGAAGAGCTGAGTTTTATTATTCGGGAAAAGCCGGATTGGCCCAGAATTCAAATAGTGCAGATAAAACCGGATACCTTGCACAAAAAAATGTCAGTCCAGCTACTAATATTCGCCAGGATCGTCCCGCATATCGTCCGTATATCCATATCCGTCTGGCCGAAATCTATTTAAACTACGCGGAATCTCTAAATGAAGTTAATCCGAGCCATCCTGATATTCTGACCTATCTGAACCTGATACGTCAACGGGCCGGTTTACCTAAACTGGAAACAGTATATCCGCAGATAGTAGGCAATAAAGATGAACAGCGTAAATGGATTCTTCACGAGCGACAAATTGAGCTAGCGTTTGAAGGTGACCGTTATTTCACCCTCATTCGTCGACTGATGATGGGAAACCCGTCCTCTCGAGCAATATACCGGATGAATATCGCTTCAAACGATAACAATCAAGGATTTTTTTACCAGGATTTTTACAGAAGAAATTTATTGCAAAACAGATTCTGGGATGATAAAATGTATATGTTCCCTATTTTACAGGATGATATCGACAAGAACACGGCGCTTGTTCAAAATCCAGGCTGGTAATTAAGGTTTTAATTTTCACTATTTATGAACCCTTTCTAGTTGAAATTTTGTTTTTATCATACCGATACATGTAAATTTTAAATAGGAAAAGCTCCATCTGGCGGATGGAAAAAAATTATTAACAGATGAAATTAATATATAAAAGGAATTTATTCTTCCCCCTCCTCTCCTTGGTGATATTGGCGGGAATATTTTCATGTAAGAAAGATAATATGGGTGCAACACATGATCCCAATGCAGCCATTGTTGTCACGGATTTCCTTCCAAAGCAAGGTGTCTATGGAACAGAAGTCCTGATCAATGGTGAGAACTTTACAACGGATACAACTGCAATTTCCGTTAAACTCAATGGTATACCTTTAAAAATCGTTGGCTCAAACGGTACCCAGATCATGGCAATAGTCCCTAAAAGAGCTGGTAGCGGACCTATTGAAGTCTCTATTGGGGGGAAAACAGGAACATCCAAAGATAGCTACAGCTATATCTATAAAAGAACGGTCAGTACCTTGGCGGGCAACGGAGCAGCGGGATTCGCTAATGGAAAAGGTGCTGATGCGAAGTTCAATTTTGGTGGTGAGTCCTGGTACCGCAATGGCGGTATCGCTGTAGATGACGCATTAAATGTCTATGTCAGTGACCCCGGCAATCACTGTATCCGTAAAATAGATCCTGCTGGAAATGTAACTACACTAGCCGGATCCCCAAGTAATGCTGGTTTTGCAGACGGAAAAGGCGGTGAAGCACGCTTCAGCCTTCCTTATGGATTGACCATTGATGAACAGGGTAATCTGTATTGTGTCGATCCGGGAAACTGGGATATCCGCAAGATAACACCCGATGGAACGGCAAAACTTGTCGCCTGGGCTTCGAGAGAACCTTGGTTTATAGCCTATGATCGAACTGCAAAAAAGCTATACTATAATTCGGTTACCTCCCCTGCTCCTATTTATCAATTAAATACAGATGGTACAGCCGTGACGACTGTCATCGATGGATTGAATTTTCCAGCAGGTATGGCCTGCGGTCCGGATGGCAGTCTATACATCTGTCTACATGGCGATAACCAAATCAGAAAATACGACCCTAAAACCTGGAAGCCTACCATCATTGTCGGTTCAGGTAAATATGGTTATAAAAATGGTGTTAGTACGGCGGCTGAATTTGCACTCCCTTGGGGTATTGCGGCCGACAGCCAAAACAATGTGTATGTTGCCGGAAACGGTACTGCCGGCGGCGATAGCGGTTCCCCCGATCAGAGTGTCCGTTTTGTGGATGGGAAAACATTCCAAGTAAGTACATTTGCGGGATCCAATATCGCAGGTTTTACAAATGCCGTTGGCGAGGCTGCCTCATTTAACGTGCCTGGAGGCGTTACCGTAGACAAAAATGGTACAGTCTATGTCATCGACAAGAAAAATAATAGTGTCCGAAAGATTATATCAGAATAAATTAGCGGGTGTCCGAAACAGGGCGATCGGACACCCCTCTTTTTTGATTTTTGTTTGAATCCCCGACAATATCTTTTCAATTCATGCATCCTCAGAAGCTTCACTTTTATGCCTTAGACAACTTCTTCAAATTTCAAATGACTTTATATGATTTTTAAGCATCTATTTTCGTTGAGCTACGCACTATTGCAAGGTTTGCTATTGTGCGCGGCATGCAATCATGCTGATCATCTCGAACCTATTCAGACCGAATCCGGCCCTCAAAAAAGCAGGTACGTTTCGGTCACAGGTAATGACCAGAACAAGGGAACCGAGAGCAAACCCTTTCGTACTATCTCACGTGCTTTAGATGCAATATCACCGGGCGACACAATTTTTGTGCGTGAAGGTGCCTACCGTGAGAAACTATTGATTTCAAAATCAGGAAGTTCAGCGAAACTCATTACGATAAAACCCTATCCCAATGAAGCTGTGGCCATTGATGGCGAAGGACTATCCATCTCCGGCACAGAAGCATTGGTAACGATCAGAAATGCCCGATTTATTCATTTTGACGGTTTTGAAATCCGAAATTTTAAAACACAGACCAAGGACAATGATGTAAATGGGATTATTATTGATCAAGGTTCGAAAAACATTACCATACGAAATAATAGAGTCCATCATATCGAGAACAATGCCAGTCCAGAGGATGGCAGAAGCGGACACGGCATTCTGGTCATCGGCAATACCACGGAAGCCTTACAGGATATTATTGTAGAGGATAACACGATCCATGACTGTAATACGGGTTATTCCGAAAACCTCACCATCAATGGCTATGTGGATGGCTTTACGATTAGACGGAACAAAGTGTACAATGGTGAAAATATTGGTATTGTTGCAGCTGGAGGTTATACTGCCAATGCCACTGCAAGCCTGAACTATGTACGGAATGGACTGATCAGCCAAAACCAAGTCTATGATATTGACGGTAGAACTGGTCCCATTCCCGCGTTTGCCCAGCATAACGGGGCAATTGGGATTTACATCGATGGCGCCCGGGATATCATTGTTGACAGAAACAGTGTCTATCGCTGTGGCCGGGGAATCGGATTAGTCAGTGAAACCGATAATTTCCCTACACGTGACTGTATTGTAAGAAATAACGAGGTCTATAACAACTCACTCGCAGGGATAAGCCTGGGTGGCTATCTAAATTACACCGGTGGTGGCACGCTGAATTGTTATGTTGTGAATAACACCTTATTTAATAATAATATCGACAAGGGATATTTTGACGAAATTGAAGGTGAAATACGACTTGTTGAGAACTGCACAGATAACATCATCCAAAATAATATTATTGTAGCACAGCCCAATAGCGTATTTATTCATAAATATACCAATACAGGTAAATCCAATAGGATTGACTACAATTTATACTTCAGTACAGGAGAATATCAGTGGATATGGAATGGGAAAGTTATCCGAGATCAACAAACCTGGAAATCAACGCTTATTGGGGATACGCATGCGATCTTTGGGCAGGATCCTGGATTTATATCAACGGCACAAGCACATTTTGGATTACAGAATTCATCTCCTGCCCTTGACAAGGGCAACTTTATTAGTCAAGCGATCAATGGCGCGCTGGATTTGAGCGGAAAGGCGAGATCAGAAGCAAATCGCATTGCGATTGGAGCATTTCAAAAATAATCGTTTAAAAAGATAATAGGCCAGTTAACATCAATTTGTCGACTGGCTATCTTAATCTTTATTTCGGGTTTTATCCCTTAGATTTTAAAAATCGCTGCGTCAAATATTTTCGTACAGGGATATCGTATAGTTTCAAACAGCAATATGCAAGTACGATACTACCAATTACTACCGCTGCAGCACCGGGCAATGATTCCTCAAAGCTAAGGTTTTCATTTTTCACCCAAGCGTAATACAAATAAATAAAAGGATAGTGCACCATATACAAGGGGTAAGAGATGTCTCCCAAGAATTTAGACAGGCTTTTCGTAAAGCCGTCCCCTTTTCCTGAAGCCCCTAAAACAACAAGCAGTGGAAAAACAAGCACACAGCAAAGGGTATCGTAGAGCCCATTCATCCAGAGGTTTTCAGCTCCCCCAATACGAGGAACCGCCAAAAGTGAAACAAGGATAATACTACAGATCCAAAATGCACCTTTCATTCGAAGGGGTTTAAATGCGCGTGATAAAAACAGTCCCGCTGTAAAAGAAAATAAAAGACGTAGTGATCCTGCTGTAAATTCTGTTCCGGTCAGTGAAAACCCCGCACAGATATCGCCCAAGGGGCCCCAGATCGCAAATATAGCCAATCCACAGCCTGCAGCGACGACAAGTGCGCCAAGTGCTTTTGTTGAAAATTTACGGATGATCAAAACATAAAGGATATTACCGATATATTCAAAAAATAAAGACCAGCTCGGGCCATTGAGTGGGAACATCTCCCCTAAGCCTCTTACTTCATGTCCAGGGAGGGCAGGGATCAGTAGTGCGTTCAATACCGTAGCCAGCAATAAAGCCGAAACAGTCACCTTGGACACATCCCATACTGAACACCCCTGAAAGTAGAACATAACAGCACCGATGATCGCCCCCATGACAACCATGGGATGAAGTCTTATCATCCGCCGTTTGATAAAATCCATGGTCGTCATCGTTCCCCAACGGTCATCATAAGCATAACCTACAACAAATCCAGAGAGCATAAAGAAAAAATCGACTGCTAGATAACCGTGGTTAATACGTTGATCCAGGTGGCTGGTTGCAAAGGCTTCAAAAATATGGAAGCATACGACTGTGATAGCTGCAACACCACGCAGGCCGTCGAGCACAGTATAATGTGGTTTGGTATCGGCATAAGCAGAGGTAGAGGCTGTTGTATCGGGCATAGAAATAATAAGATTAGTTTGATTGATTTCCTAAAAACAAAGACGTAAATATAAACAAATTTCAAAAAATGCTGTATAACCGCCGTTCAAACTAATCTTTTCTTATTTAACAACGGGAATATAATCTCTCAAATAGACCTGTTCTTTCCGCATATCCTGAATATATTCTTTACTAAAAATTTCCAGAAGTATATCAGAAATAGCTGTCGTCGTTGGACGTTCATCTTCGGATTCCCCAAACGAGAAAATCTCCTCCTCCGTCCTATCTTTCTTCGTTAAAAAATAATAGAAATCTTGACTTTCCCAACCTTTTACCCCAGAACCAGCTTCTTCTGATATGTGGAGGGCTGTATATGTTTTTTGTAGAAAATCCTGAAGACGCTGGTAATCGGTTTTGTTTTTTGATGTTTTAGTCGCATATAAATAAGCGAACTTACCATCATTATCTTCCGCCATAGCTAACGCAGGAAAAGCAACACCATTCAACATGGCCAAGGTATCCTTCTTTTCGTTGTAGGACACCGTAGTATAGCGATAGCCATAATATTTCTTCGGTTTTAATTTCCTTGTTCCCCAACCCGAGGTAGACTCCAGATAAAATGGCGTTGGCAAGCTTCCTTCACTATCAAAAATTGCCATCGTATCTTTCTTGAACATGGCTGTCTCAAAAGCCTCTTTTAACGCTTTCTTATCCATCTCTTTCACATCAGAAGCCAGCATGGATTCCGTTTTTTTTATTTTCGGCGCATAAAAGGTTGAAACATCAAACGTCTTATCCAATTTATCCAAGAATACAACATCCGGATCCTGAGATTGACAAGAATATAACAGCGTCGAGAAAAGCAGTGAGAAAAGGAGACTTTTTTTTATAGAACTAAATAGCTTCATGGGTAAAATTGCTCAAAATTATCTTTTCATTTTCAATCTTAAACCAGCGGCAAAAGATATCCAAATATAATGAGTACAGCGTTAGGTTAACAGTAATATTTACAATCCGTACAAACTGATTTAAAAAACGTCAATCGTTATCCGAAGAAGAAGACGCATTTATTAGAAAAGAATAGAAACTGTTAAAAAGTAACAACGAACCATCTAAACATTTACGGATTTCAACAAGGCCGTCGGAAGTAAAGAGAAAGGAAAACGGGAGTGTCTCCACTTTTTGAACACGCCCGCTTCCATTTATATCCTTATTGTTTGGTTCCTTCGAGTGTCGACACACTCTTTGCCGGAATGTTTAAACTATATACACCATTCGCCGCTGGCGCAATAACACCGACCAGCCCCCAATGTCCTGCGCTGGTTGCTGTTGTCTGGTAATTGGATAATTGTCCTCCTACAAAACCCGACAGATTGATATCCAACGGAACACTGCTGCTGCCTGTATTGGTCACGACCATCGCAAATTTACCCGTCTGCGGATCTTTATACGCGGACAGGAGTAGTCCATTGGCATTTTGTACCGCCACATTGATACGTTTGTAATCCGCTTTAATAAATCTAGAATAATGCCCCATCACATCATAAGCTTTGGTAAATTCTAATGAACCGTCACTTCGTGTACAGATCAATGCTTCATTATTTTGAAATGCTAACATCCCGAGCCAAAACACATAAGCGCTGGCATCACAGTCTGCAAGCAATTTGTGCATGTTAACAGCCAACTTCAGTCCACCTTCAATTCCGGCATCATAGTTTCCGCCATCATCCGAAGCTTCCGTTACCCACATTGGTTTGCCACCTGTAGCAAACGTCCACTTTGATGGATTCTGGTTGAAACCTCTTTTTCCGCCGATCAACTCCGTTATTTCAACATAACCATGTCCCGCTAGAATATCGACATTACTTCGGTCCATTCCAGAAAGGAAGGTATTGGCTGTCCCCCATGCAGCATTTTCCGAAGAAATGATTTTTGTACTCTGTAGACCCTCTTCATTTAATGCCGGCCTTAGGTTATTTGTGATAAACTCACCCAGTTTGTTCGACGCCCAATAAGATGCATCCCAATCCGAAAACACATTTTCAGGTTCATTGCTTGGTGAAATGGCGTTGATTGTTATGCCTTCATTTTGATAGGCTTTAGCAAAACCGGCTAGATAACGGGCAAATAGCGTTGAAGAGGTATTCAGGTTAAGTCCATTGAACCATTTAGCGCTGATACTATTGGGATTCGTCTTCATATAAAGCGGCGGTGTCCAGGTACTTGCTATAACAATCGGAACCTGAAATCTTTCCTTGGCCTTTTTTAATATCCAAAGTTGTCCTAGATGCTCACGCGCATCTGCTGAGAGCGCCTGATAAGCAGGACTGCTAACTGCGACATCGATATCAACCCCCGCAGGCCTAATGGTTACCGCTCGATTCTGTTGATTGAATGGATAGGTATGTAACACCTTACCCCGCAGGATATTCAACTTTAGCCCCGAATTACCCCAAAGATAGTCTAAAATACTGTCTCTCTTCGGAGATTCAAAGAAGGGAACAATACGACCGCCAAAGGCACCAAAACCGTCTATTTTTTGACGTTCCTGATTCCATTCTACAACAGCATTCGTTGATACAGCTGCAGCCTGCGCTTTTAATTGATTTAAACGATTCGCTGCATCATCCTCATTCGTCGATAATACCTGCTTTTGACACCCCGTAAACCATAGGGATGCCATTAATCCAAACCATGAAATGGATTTAAAAACAAATTGATTTCTGTTCATGAATTTTTATTTATTAATTAGCAATAACAGTTTATCTCTAAATAAGACTTGCAGTAAAATTGTTTTGTCAAATTTCAAACAAAGTATTTATTTTTTGAAAAATTAACAATCCATCTATTTACTTAACACAAAACTATCAGCATATTAACATTCAATAAAAATGGACGATTTTATACATAAATTTGAAGTTCTCATTAATACTTTTCCTGCAGAACTTTCGGCTATTAATACCATCACATTTAATGAGAAGTCAGTTCCTGAAAAATGGAGCAAAAAGGAAATTTTAGGGCACCTGATAGATAGCGCCATGACAAACTATCTCCGGTTTATAAGAGCACAATCTGAAGAAAACCCGCAGATTTTTTACGCACAGGATGACTTTTGTGAAAGCGCAAATTATCAGCAGTCAGAGACTAAACAGCTTACGGACTTATGGTTATCACTCAACAAGCAGCTTTTATTTCTATTCAGGACGCTGATTACAAGAGGTCTGACAATGCGAAAATGTAACGATCTAACGCTCGCGTTTTTGATGGCCGATTATGTGACCCACCTCAATCACCACCGGCATCGAATACTAGCTTAACTGTAAATTCATAAAAAAGTCTAGTCCAAATAATCAGATGATGCTAAGGACTAGACAAAATATAGTTTACTTTTTATTCCACCAATGATAATAGTTGTGAACGCCATCGTATTCAAATCCACAACGTGGATATAGCGTATTGCCGATGTCGTTTGTTTTTTCGGTTTCGAGCATCAACCCACAGGCATTGGTTTCCGCACACCATTGTTTACTCCGGTCTATGAGTGCTACAGAGAGTCCTTTACCACGATAGTCCTGATGAACAAATAAGTCACTCAGTAGCCATTGCATTTCTAGTTTAGTGTAATGAAACAGTTTATACAACTGTACAAACCCCACCGCTTTACCGTCTACTATCGCTAGAAAAATATCCGATTCGCTATTCAGAAGCCGTTCTTTTAAAAAGACCTTCCCTTTTTCAAGATTCGATTCCTGCCGATAAAACATCCGATAGAGGTTAAACAGTTCTGCGGTCTGTTCCAGATCTTCGAGACTAGCTTTTTTAATTTGATAATTCATTTTAGTAAATATTTTGATTTATACGGGCAAAAATATCCTTAAAACGAATTCACCTCATCATCCAGATTTGAGATGTCGGACAGTCCAGTGCGTTGCCATTACTGGTTAAAGTCATTAAACAAAGACAGAAGGGGTCTTTTATTCCGAAACAATCGGGGCTTCCTCAAATTGACCTTTGTATCTGTTTCTATAATCCATAGGGGTCAATCCCGTTATTTTCTTGAATAAATTGCGGAAGGTCTTTAGATCATTATAACCGATACTATAGGTGACATCGGCAATATTTGCATTTCCCATTTCCAGCGCTTTCTTGGCCACCTCTATCTTTGTTCGTTGAATATATTCAATAGGGTTCAGTCGTGTTGCATTCTTAAATCGACGGATAAAATTCCGTTTGCTCATATTGACGTGATCAGCGATCTGTTCGACCGAGATATCTGCTTTTATCTTTTCTTCGATATAGCTCTGCGCTCTATGGATATCTTGATCATCGTGAAGACGTTGCCCCGAAAAAACTGAAAATATATTCTGTGAAGTACGCCCATAATCCAATGCGTAGAATTTACTGAGCTCGATTGCAATTTCTTTACCACAATTCTTTTCGATAAAATAGAGCACTGCATTTAACGCTGAGAAACCACCACCACCTGTGATAATTGCTTTGGAATGAGTAACCACATGCTCGGGTTTAAATACGATTTTGGGATATCTATTGGCCAGATCTATTATAGCTCCCCAGTGTGAGGTTGCTGACATGCCATCCAATAATCCACTTTCTGCCAAAAAATAGGCTCCGGTGCACAGACTGATCACTTCCGTTCTGCGCTCATATTTATCGCTAAGCCAAGTGATCAACTCCCGGTTGTCTTCTAAAAATGATTCAATTTGCTCCACAGCTACATTCATGGGCGGAATTATGATCACATCTGTCTGGTACACCTCTCCAAGTGTTCTTGTACAATAAAATTGAATCGGTAGAATGGACCGTACTGTTTTTGTACCGACTCCAATTAATTCAATTTCAAATGGCATCGGCATCCCCCTTTTTAACGCGGCTTCATTTGCACTCATGAGTAAAGCAACTGTATTGGACACTGCCGTCGACAACACAGAGTTATAAATAATGACCGATATATGTTTCATCTGCAAATAATTAATGTTATTCCCTTTTTTAAATTTACGCATAATTTTTGGCACGAAAACCACCTTCAAATGTCATTTTTACGTGGTGATAAGTGGCGATATCCGTCCTAACTTTATAAAAAAAAAGATGAAAACAATATTCAACACCACAGCAAGAGCGGAACTGATTCAAAGAATTGAGCTCCTCACGCCCAATAACACAGCACAATGGGGAAAAATGAATGTATATCAAATGATCAAACATTGTACAATCTGGAATGATTGGATTCTGGGTAGGAACAAACATCATTACAAACAGGAATTCCTTGGGAAGATATTCGGAAAAATGGCTCTAAAAGGCATGATAAAAGATGATAAACCGCTGAAAAAAAATGTACCTGCAGGTATTTTCGCTGTTAAGGACAATAAGGGTCAGGTCACTGCTTCTCAGAAAAAAAACTGGACGGAGCAAATTGAATCCTATGGTCACTATTCAAATCCTGATTTTATCCATGACTTTTTCGGAAAAATGGATACCGAAGAAATTGGTATTTTAGTCTATAAGCACATGGATCATCATCTGCGACAATTTGGTGTATGATCGAATATAAAATCTTTTCGGACGGATTGTAAAAGCAGCATATTCGGATTAATTTACACCTTTATATTTATCAAAAATAGTAAAGAGCTTATGGTTAATGAGGTTCAGTCTGAAAAGATTTATTATCCACCAAATTGGAAAAGGGTCACTATCGCCGTCATTTTGGTGCTCATTGGTCTAGCGACATTAAGCATCGATATTGCCCCTTTTTTACATGTTATGGTAGCGATTCCATTAAAACTTATCTGTATTCTTACCGGTTTTTGGGTTTTGAAAAACAAGAAAAGAGCCGTTCGTGCAAAAACAGATATACGGGGTTTTTATTTCAAACGAATGTCCGGTAATCCGGTATTAAAAAAGGCATTAACGGACGTGGATTTATTAGTTTTTGTTCCATTTGTGCAAATTGTCGATATCCGAATAATAGCGAGTATCTGGACGGGAACGAGACTCGAACTTGAGACCACGCAAGGCAAAGAGATGCTGACCATGCTGAATGTGCTGAGCAGAAAAGAAAAACAGCAGATTTATCAAACGATCAAAAGATTCGGTATAAGGAATCTCGTCAAACCCCAGAAGGAAGAAGGAGATCTTAAATACGTAGAAAAATCTGCTGAGAATTAGCTCTTTCCCTTCTTTCTAACTTAAATGATCTAATAACAGTTGATCCACATATTCCCGTATTTCTTCAGGCAACATCAGGTAAACTGGTGTTTTTAGATTTTCTCTGTTGGCTTCACCTTCGGTAAAAATATTTCTGAACCCTTCATTAAGCCATTTTCCTTCATCTTCTAAATAAGCCTTATATTTATTGTCCAAAATATCAATAATGTTTTTGCTCTCTTTCATTTGTTCCGTCATTTATTCGATTGTAAACTGCATCTAAAAATATTCGACAGGGGAACATCAACATTGGTGCCACTCCTCCACTAAATTTTCAAAAGAAGATTAGAAACAGAAAACTTTAAGATTTCTTAACATTTTTATCGATTTGCCAAATAATGACTCACCACACCGGCAGTGGCAGTATTTGCAACGATCTTCATATTGAGGCAAGTAACAGTAATTTTCACCATTGTTATTTGCTTTCTTTCTAATTATTACCGATTTTTGCTTTGAACATCAAAGCTATCTATAGCCAGATAAACGTACATTATTTTAACATAAGTTATTGCTCTTTTATAAATCAATTGATATGATCTTGATCGCAGTGTTACTTCCTTGGTTATCCTTTTTTTTAAGAGGCAAAATTTTCAGTGGAATTATTTGTTTAATTCTTCAGCTCACTATTCTAGGTTGGCTACCGGCTGCTATTTGGGCGGTTGCTTCCCGTGTAGATGGCAAAAATAAGCAACGTATGCGAAGTCTGGAACGAAGTATGCGGCACTAGGTGTAACAATCACCGTCCTAAAATCGAATCGTTAATGCATAGGTTATCGCTGCAGTAAGTTGCTATTGGGCTTCCAGGAATTTTCGAACCTGAAAAATGGTAAAATCAATTAATCCTTCATCAAACTCACCGTTGAAACCTTTCATCATATAGTTTCCATGATTGGCGGGTAAGATCATGAGACGGGCATTTGGGATCTGTTTTTGCATTTCCGCTAAATGCTCTCCCTTCACCACATCCTGATCCCCTGCTATCAGAAATACAGGACATGATATATTTTCTAAAGCTCCGGCTTCAAAATCCCGAAAATTTATCATTCGTTGGCTGTCTTTTTCATACATATTTCTAAAATCTTCGTAATCAGGGTTTAACTTCAAAAAGTTTTCTTTCAGGTAAGGCGGCATCACCTCGATTGTTGAAGCTGACATACTCTCAAAAAAACCATCTAATAACCCTGCCCTTTTTGTATTACCGGAAGCTGCGATCACTTTATCTACCCGATTAGGAAAAAGAGAAGCGAGTTTCAAAATAGTGGTCGCACCGTTACTGAAACCAAAAAATGAAGCTTTATCTATGGCGAGATGATCCAATACTGCTACAATGTCCTCTGCATCCTGCTCAAATGTTTCGGGGACTTTTCGATGTGCCGACCTTCCGTGATTCTGCATATCCAGCAGAATCAATTGGTACTGATTCTGCAGCCGTTTCACTGTTTCCTCAAAATCAAAAAAACCTGAAGAACCACCGCCATGAATAAGTATCAGCGGTTTGCCCGATCCGTAGATTTCATAATATAGTTTTATTCCATTCGCTGGCGAATAGCCTGAGTGATTGTCCAATATATCCATAATTCAATATTAATTACTTTGGCCTATTTAGGGAAAAATTTATCTGCTTTCCACAAATTTTTTAAAGTTGGTCAGAACAGAGTCAGTAAATTTTTGTTGAAGGTCTAAAGGGGTTTTTGTATCCGGCTCAAATGTTTCCCTAATGATTGTATTGTTATCTATTGCCTGAAATTCGACAATGCAGTTTCTCCCTGCACTGGTACTTTCAATATATTCTAATGGGATAATGCGGTTATACACGCCGCAATAGTCAAAGCCCGCTCCGTCTTCCATTCGCTCCATTCGAAAATTAAATTGCCCTCCTTCCCTAAAATCGTTTGTCACAAGGGGGCAATGCCAATCATCAAATGGAATGTTCCATTGTTTTATGGATCCGGTAAAGGTCCAATGTTTCCAAACATCTTCGATTGGTCTTTCCACCAAAACAACTGAAACGAGAGTATTCCTGATTGAGTCTGTAGCTTCCATATGTTATATTTTTAGGCTAAATACGTTCTATCTATTGATCATTGTCTTTCCTATTTATATTTCGATCATCTGCTGCGTCTGGCAGATCTGATTGCCGCAAGACAATAGTAACCTATCAGCTGCAAGACAATATTAATAAACAGCGTACTAAATTAACTTGCCCTATGGCAATATTTATGCAGCGCTTAATTTATTTAGATAAAAAGTACAATTTAACAAATATGGTATATTTATTGCACAGCAGAATCAGAACATATAGAAAAACCGATTCAAATGAAAAAAATAGTGATTCTAGCACTGAGTGTGGTCCTATTTGCAGGATGTAACAATGCACAGCAATCAAAATCTACTGAGAGCACGGAAGATCAGGCCAAAGAAGAAACACCATCTATTGGCGGAGATAAAGATGAACATGGGTGTCTTGTGGGCGCGGGTCAAACCTGGAGTGAGGTTAAGCAGGGATGTATTCAGGTGTTTAATGTCGGAATGCGGTTGAATCCTGTTGATACCAAAGCGGGAGATGCTGTCATCAGTGCATTTGTTGTCGCAAACGATGATAAATCAAAAATGGAACTATTTTTGCCAGATGACAATAAAACAACTGTTATTCTGAATAAAACGGAAGATAACCTGTACCAAAAGGATATTTATAAATATGATGCAAAAAAATCAGATTTGTATGTCAATGGTACAGTCAAATATAAAGGTGAAGTTGAATAACATCCCTGAAACTTTATAGGACGTAAAGGTAATGCCAATGTTTATCACATTGGCATTTTTATTTATCTTCCAAAGAGCGAAATCTCCTTTTAAAGGACAATATCTGCTATTTGATGAATGGATAAATAGCGCCCTGGCTAATCAATCTCGAAGATTGCCTGTATCTCAACAGATGAATTTATGGGTAAAGATGACGCACCAAAAGTTGCACGGGCATGTTTCCCATTATCGCCGAAGATAGTGACAGCAAGATTCGATGCTACATTCATTAGATCGGCATGTTTACTATAACGGTCTTCGGTATTAAAAATTCCTGTTAGCTGCACACAGCGTTTCACTCGATTCAGATCTCCACCTACTGCATCATTAAGCACAGAAAGCACATTTAGCATCGTAATTTCGGTAGCCTCTTTGACCTCCTGCTCACTGACCTCCATGCCTAATTTTCCCGGTTTAAATATTTTACCATCCTTAAGTGCAACCTGATTGATAAAGACTAAATTTCCGGCACGGACATAGGGTTGATAATTTCCAGCAGGCTGGGGAACTTTTGGAAGTACAATATGTTTTTCCTTCAAGCGATTATTAACGGACTGTTCGTTGTCCAAATCTGTTATTTTACCGATTTCGTTAAGCGTTTTGCCATTTCGTATGCCTACCAAGCCTGAGGCAACTTTCGCAAAGTTCATTCCCTGCAACTCGGCCAGATAGCGTTCACTCTTGCTTGGTCTTTGGGTGTTGGGCAATGAAGCAAGACTTGTTGTCCCAAGGACAGTATTTCCCTGTGGAATAGACTTATCTATTTTATCATTCCCCTGAATCCCCGTAGGGACCAGAATCATCCCATGTACAGCAAGAGTATTCCAGAATGACTGCAGAGCCAATTCCTTCCCCGCACCACTGCCCGCAGACATAAACACTGTTGCAGGAATTCCTTCCAATGCATGTTTGGACCACAGATCGACTGTTTTTGCCAGAAATTCGCTCATTCCGGTACTTATATTACCAAAATATACGGGTGATCCAAAAGCAATTCCGTCATAATTAGGCAGTTCTTCTACTGTTGCGACAGCAAGGCCGATAAGTTTTGGATCGGGTGATTTTTTTACCAGTTTAACGACAGCCTGTACCTTACCACTGCGCTCAACACCTTTCACAATTTCTTTTGCCAGCTCATATGTGCCGCCATGATCTGAGTGAATAAGGACCAAAACCTGTGTTTTATGTTCTTGAGCCATCACAAAACTGGTCAACACAACCAACATTACACCCATAAAGGAGGCATATATTTTTTTCATTTTGAACTATATATTAAATACGAAACAAAATTAAAAATGCTCCTTTTATCTATTTTGCCAAAAATTACACTCAAAACGACATTTACAATTCGTGTTTAAAGCGATGGGAGTATATAAATTTTCAATATCTTTAAACTAATATATTTTTTTAAAATGATCGAAACTAATGCTTATTTTCAAGTTGCAATAGAGAAGGCTTCCCACTTTAATTATAGCTTCTGTTTCCATAACCTGTCCCTAGTGGAAAAAATTAAAATCACTACGGTCACGAGAGATATCGAGCATATTAAAATTGAGATGATTTCTGAAATCGGACTGTTCAGCCCTTATACATTTCATATGGATAAATTTTCGGAGGGAATACCAGTAACGCTGAAAAATTTAGCTTTCGACTACAATATTCCATATATCCGGAATCTTGTGGAGAAAGATCTGGACACCATTACCTGTACTATCTCTTCTAAAAATGAAATATTACACCAGCAAAAGTTCACCGTAAAGGTGTTACCGATGGATCATTTTGGCGGATTTAGTACATATCCGGAGCTGTTAGCGTCTTATGTCTTACCCAATCACCCTATAATCTATACAATTAAAGCGGCAGCGATCAAGATTCTTGAGAAAAATAGATTAAAGCCGGCTTTTTGGGGCTATCAATCCAATAGCAAGGAGCGTGTTCTGCAGGAAGTAATGGCGATATATCAGGCAATTTTAAATAGCAATATTACCTACAGTGCGATGCCCCCTAGCTTCGAAACTGAAGGTCAGCGGATTCGTCTGGTCGATCAGATTTATGAAACCAAATTCGGAAACTGTATTGATATCTCCCTATTATTTGCGGCCTGCCTAGAAGCAATCGATCTGAATCCGATTATTATTGTTACGTATGGTCATGCATTTATTGGTGTCTGGCTCAGTGACCAACGGTTAGAGGCAGTAATCAACTATGACCAGGCCGCTATTTCAAAACGGATCGCCCATGGAATTGATGATATTGCTTTAATTGAATCTACTCATCTGTGCCGGGGAAATGCGTATACCATGCGCGAGGCAATGAACATCGCCGAAACACAGCTCCTACATGCAAACAATTTTATCTTATCCCTCGATATCAAACATGCCCGTTCACATGGCATTCTTCCCTTACCTTTTACGGGAAAAGAAGAGCTCAACAATGCGGATATAAAGAACTCTTTGAGCTTACCTAAACAACAGACCATTGATCATTTTGACCTAGATGACAACGATCTGGAGCTAGCTCTTAGTGAGTCCAAAGATCTAACCAAACAAAAAATCTGGGAAAGGAAGTTGCTCGATCTCTCGCTCAGAAATAATCTATTAAATCTGCGGTTCACCAAAAGCATGCTGCAAATCGTGGATCTGAAAATAGACCATCTGGAAGATCATCTTTCGAACGGAAAATCACTGTCAATTCACCCAAATAACAATCAGCAGCTCTTACGCCGTTATAATCTATATTCAGAACCTTTACATTTCTCCGAGCCATTATTTAAACTCGCAGATGACGCATTTCGCTACAACCGCTTGCTGACCCATTACCATCAGGATGACCTGGATATCATTTTAACGCACTTATACCGTAATGCGAAATTGGCCGAAGAAGAAAACGGGAAGAGTACATTGTATCTGGGTGTTGGCCTATTGAAATGGTTTGAACCCAAGACCAAGCAACAGGCCAGACTCGCTCCTATCCTATTGATTCCGGTTGAATTATCCCGTCGATCTGTAAATACCAAATTTACACTCCGAAGCCGTGAGGAAGAAGCTATGATCAATATTACCTTATTGGAATATCTCAAGCAGGAATTCAAGCTCAACCTCAGTACGTTGGAGACACTACCGATGGATGAATCAGGAGTAGATGTACAGAAAGTACTCGCCATTCTAAGAAAGTCTATTTTAAATCTGGGAGGTTGGGATATTTTAGAACAGGTTGTTCTAGGAAACTTTTCTTTTAACAAATTGATTTTATGGCAAGATCTATCCAGATATGCTGAAGAAATTGAAAAAAGTACGATTGTAAAGAGCTTAATTGACGGGAGGCTTTCGGAAATGCTGGATATCAGCGGCGATTCGGAAAATCTGGAACTGATGCCATCTTCGCAGTTAACATTACCGATACCAACCGACAATTCGCAATTGGAAGCTGTCCGTCACTCGAACGCAAATAAAAGCTTTGTCTTACATGGACCTCCCGGTACCGGTAAATCCCAGACCATTACCAATATTATCGCAGATGCCTTGGCGAATGACAAAAAGGTACTTTTTGTAGCTGCTAAAAAGGCGGCACTGGATGTTGTCCATCGCCGGTTGGAAAAAATTGGATTGGGCTCCTTTTGTCTGGAGCTACACTCCAATAAATCCAAAAAATCAGATGTGCTAAGGCAACTGGAGCAGAGCCTGGAAACACCCAAATATCAAAGTCATATTGATTTTCAGGAAGAGGCACAACGTATCGATCAGCGCAAAGCGGCGTTAAGTCGCTACGTAGACGCCCTACATCAGCCCTTCGCAGCAGGTTGGAGCCTGTATGACTCCGTCTCCTATCTGGACAGCAATCATATTGCAATCAACACAGCATGGCTGCTACCTTTGCAACTGGATCTAATCGATAAAAAGACCTGGAATGAATGGCAGGACTGGGCCATCCCGTTTGGACAATTAACAGCTAATTTACCTCCGATTGACACCCACCCGTTACGTTTGATCCACTTGAAAGATCAGAACTTTGCCCATAAAAATCAGATTGGAAAATCTATCGACGATTACGTTCAGGCCTCTATTCATGCGACTAAAGCCCAATCGGATCTGCAGCTGAATATGTCAGACAATTGGTTCGTAAACAAAACTTCTCTATGCTCACTTCTCGAAAAAACAGCTCATTTTCAAGCGCATCAGGCCATCGTAAATGTGTATTTTGACCAACGTCAAAAGAATTTACTACATCACTGGATTGAATTGCAAACCCAAAAGCAGACACTGGAGCAAGTGCTTATCACAGATTTTGGCAACCGAATATTCACCACAGACTTTAACCCTATTGAATCACTCTGGAATCAGTCAAAACATTCGTGGTTTCTGCCCAGGTGGCTGAAACAGCGCAAAGTAAAGAACTTCTTAAATGGTTTTGCCGCAAATAAAATCAGCTCCGAACAACAAGTTGATCAATTCTTTAATCAGAAGAATTCCTTCGATCTCGTTACGAAGAATTTAAGCGAGCCGCAGTTTATTCCCATAAACGAAGCGACCAGCTATTATCTAGTCGGTAACAAGGTTGACTTGAACACCTTATTCCAGAACCAGCGTGAGCTGGAAGAATTAAATAGTCTGGCGAAATATCTCAAATTTGAACATTTTCAATCCTGGCTCGCCAACATCCTCATGGATGTAAATTTAAAGCTGAGGATCCCTGCCACTATACTTACTCTGCAGCAGTATGCGGATAAACATCAGGAAATTTCGAGATTTCTAACGGATATTCCGGATGTTGAAGAATTAAATCAGATAAAACAACATTTAGATAAACTTGAAGACTGGATCCGGTACAATTATTATAAAGATCAGGGAATAAAACTTGGATTATCCTGGTTGATTGACCTTCTTGAATCAAACAAGATTGATAAAAATGAATTAAGCAGAGATATGGAAAGTGTACTGCATCTCAATTATTTCATAAAATCGTTGGATCAGTCCAATATTCTCAATGGTTTTGACGCGGCTGTATATGAAGCACAGATCTTACAGTATAAAACACTTCATCAAGAGTTTACCCAACTGGTGCGGGATCAATTGGTTTTGGAACTAAGCAACAAAATTCCGAATCTCGCCCAAGAAGCGGTCCATAGTTCGGAGATTGGCATTTTACAACGTGCCATCCGTAACCGGGGGCGTGGGGTCAGTATCCGCCGTTTATTTGATCAAATTTCGACATTACTTCCCCGTTTGAAACCCTGTATGTTGATGAGTCCAATTTCGGTCGCCCAATATTTCGACGTAAATACAGATCATTTTGATCTTGTTATTTTTGATGAGGCTTCACAATTACCGACATCAGAGGCAATCAGTGCTCTTGCAAGGGCAAAACAGGCCATTATTGTCGGTGATCCCAAACAAATGCCACCAACCAGTTTCTTTGCCAGCAACAAAGTCGATGAAGACAATCTGGAATTAGAGGATCTCGAAAGTATCCTTGATGATACCCTCGCCTTGTCTATTCCTTCGAAATACCTGCTACGGCATTACCGCAGTAAACATGAAAGCCTGATTTCTTTTAGTAACTCTAACTTTTATGAAAACAAATTGCTGACATTTCCTTCTCATGACGATCAGGACAGGAAGGTAAGTTTTCAATTTATCAACGGCCATTATGACAAAGGGAAAACAAGAACAAATCAGAGCGAAGCTGAGGCTGTTATTCAATACATAAAACACCATTTGGAACATCGTCCCCATCGTTCATTAGGTGTGGTTACATTTAGTCAAACACAGCAGAATCTAATAGAAGATTTACTACAGGCTTTATTTTCCGAATACCCTGTTTTAGAGGAAACCGCACTGCAGGGAGAGGAACCGATTTTCATTAAAAACCTGGAGAATGTTCAGGGCGACGAACGTGATTTTATTTTATTCTCAATTGGCTATGGCCCGGATGAAGAAGGGAAAGTTTCCATGAATTTTGGTCCATTGAATCGTGAGGGTGGTTGGCGAAGGCTAAATGTCGCAGTAACGCGGGCCCGATATGAAATGCGTGTTTTCTCTTCGTTAAAGGGGGATCAGATCGACTTAAGCCGTACCGGTTCAGCTGGTGTTCAAGGACTGAAAGCCTTTTTGAACTTTGCGGAAAGAGGTATATTGCAAACAACGGAAACTGCCGCCCCAGAGAAAGAAAAACATACGCTCATCCAATCTATTGCCGAACATTTAGATCGAAATGGTATAAAAGTAAAAACGAATATCGGAACCTCTGGCTACCGTGTTGATATTGGTATTGTTAACCCTATGCATACACAACAGTATATTTTGGGAATTTTGGTCGATGGAAAAAACTACTTCAATACAAAAACGACAAATGACAGAGAACTGCTTATCCCCGATGTTCTGCAATCCTTAGGATGGAATATTTACCGCATCTGGACCTTAGACTGGATAAAAAACAGAGAAAAAATATTGGCTGACATTCAAGCGGAAATTCAACGTATCATGAATGACGCGAAGACGCAAGAACCTATCATCATTGACGCTTCACAGCCGCAAACAAAGTCAAATATTTCAGTGATATCCGATGATGCGATTGTTTCAAGTAAAATGAAGCCCTATGTAAGTGCCAATGTCAGTTCAATGGCAACAGCTAGTGCGGAATCAATTTATGATGCAATGCATCGTACAACATTAAGCAATCAGATTCTGAAAATCATCCGTACAGAATCTCCAATTGGTCAAAATCATCTGTTTCGCAAAGTACTGCGCCTATGGGATCTCCCAAGATCCTCCGCAAAACTTACCCAATATCTAAGTGAGCTTATAAAAAAGCTACCAGATGTAAGGGAGGAAATTTCACATCAAAGTTTTTATTGGGACCAAGGACAATCGTCTACTGGCTTGACTCACTATAGAGACAATAGTCTGGAAAAACGGGCAATAGAAGATATTGCTCCCCAAGAAATAGAACTTGCACTCATCGAGATCATGGACACCAATCTCAGTCTGTTACGGGATGATCTTGTGCGCGCAACTGCAAGAGCCTTTGGGTTTTCAAAGACTGGTGCTCAAATTGAGATAATTGTCAATAATTCACTCGATAAATTACTGCAACAGGGGTATTGGAAAGCTATAAATGGGAGAATTATGCTGGTAGACTAAGCCTATTTGCCGCTAAAAGATTATAGTCCTATTATCTTGTTTGGACCATATAGATCAGGCCTAACTGCCTGATCTATATATCTGATTGACATAAGCGGTATAAATTCCGATAGGAATCTTACCGGTCACTTTACCACGACGTGATTCAGGGCAGGTATTCAAAATACCGTCCAATGAAAAAACAAATATATTTTCCACCGCATTTTGAAGTCTCCACTCTCCTTTTTCGTACATATATTCCATCAGATGCAGCGCTTTTCCCAACTCCTCTTCACGCTCCTGCGCTATCATTTTTTCAATATAAGCGGTAAGAATTCGGATTATAGTAATTGGATTTCCAACATTTTCGGGTCGCAAGATTTCCGTTTGCACCAATGGTACTATCGAAACAATTATTTCCTGAGCCTGTTTTATATTCATCATTTACTTGCGTTTAATGCTATCTCCGGTTCAAATATCATTGCGGTACAATAGCAGTTTCTAAATCCTGTATTTTTTAAATTCTGATAATTCACACATTGCTCACATTTACGCCAAAACGACGCATCCTGTGTGATTTCAGAGAAAGTTACCGGCCGCAGTCCGAGTTTTGAATTGATCCGCATAGTCGCCAATGTCGTTGTGATACCAAATATCTTTGCCTTTGGATACTTTTCGCGTGTTAACCAAAATATACACTCCTTCATTTGGGTTGCAATCCCAAGTCTGCGCCATTGTGGAGCTACAATCAAGCCACAATGAGAAACAAAGCTAGCATGTCCATAAGCCTCCAAATAGATGTACCCAACCCATTCTCCCTCTTTGGTCAAAGCGATAACAGCATTTCCTTCCGACATTTTATGAGTGATAGACTCGGGGCTTCTTCTTCCAATTCCGGTACCACGCGCACGTGCTGAAGCTTCCATTTCCTGGGAGATCTGAACGGCATATTTACAGTCGGCCGGAATCGTCTGTCGAATCAATACATCAGTTGTTTTCATAGGGACGAAATTCAGCATGCTTGTTTTTTTCTTTACCATGAGTATCTTCGGGCAAAACAAGCCGTTGTATAGAAAGTGGTAAGCGGGCTTCAAGGTAATCCCATTCAATGGTGTTGCATGCTCGTTTAAATCTGGAAAAGGTATTTGGAAGTAATCCGTTTATCACAAGCTGGAGTTCGGAGGTCCCCCGATCATGCACATAAGCCATGACTTGCATAATCCATTCAAAACGGTGCCAATCCTTGGCATAAATGATATCTTCTGCAAACTGTGAGATCACTTTTACAATATTTTTGTAGTCTCCTTTCAGTTCTGATTTTCTTAATCTTAGATTTAATTCAGGGATTACAGCGGCAATAAAATCTACCGTCTGCCCTTCATCCATTCTTTTTCTTATTTCCATTATATCGTTTTTTTATACATACATGTTATCCACTCTAGAAGGATCAACCAAACGATATTCCAAAACAACAAACAAGAAGTAAAAAACTGATATACAGAAAGATAAATTTATTTTAAAAAATATAATAAAGAAAAGGCCTTATCAAAATGATAAGGATTTTCTCAATTTGGAATAATCTCCACTTCATAGGGACCAGTATACCGATTGCCAACCATTTTATTTTCATTGACAGTAATATAGTATTGTCCGCTATCGATAAAACGATGGGTCAATTCTTTCCCAAATGGTCCGTCAGCTGTTCCGTTTGGAGAAAATAGCTGGCTAATTCGAATATTAGCCGTATCCGAGGGCGTTTTGATTTTTATCCGAACAGAATCTGCTCGATGAACGGAAATAAAAATCGTATCAGTATGTCCTGACGCTATTTTCATGTATTTTACCAAACGGCCATCGTTAAAGGAAACTGCTTTTTCTGCTGATTTCAGATCAGCTGAATTATTTTGCGTATTTTTTTCCTGGCCTGACGGGGACTGACACGCGACCTGTACGATGAATGCAGCCGAAATCAAAATCGCTGATAATACTTTATTCATGGCTTTTTACCCGATATAACAATTCTCAACACATCCTTGTTTTCATGATAGCTCATTCTGCTTACATTGTCCAGAGACTCCATTTTGATTTTACCGCAGCAGGGTTTACCTGCTCTATTTTCTTATAAAATTTATAGAAATCTTTATTCCATAGAGTATAGTTATGGGTAAACTTAAATACTATCTTATGATTGTCAGCATTCTGAATAATGACTTGCCAGACCCTATCATTGGTGATTGTAATCGAAGTCTTGCTCAGTTCGATTATATCCGTCAGCAGGAAAACTGCCTTTTTCTGTTGTTTATTATTGATAGCATAAAAGTTTATATCATCAAAATAGAAATCTTCATCGCTGACAAGATTATCTTCCATGCCCAACAGGAAAGGTCGGGACGAAATCTTTCTGATCTTTTCGCCCACTAAATCAGCTGAAGCTTCATAACTGATCTGATTATTTTCAGGTTTAAATCCAGCAGTATACTTCCTGAAAATTAAGCTAAATAGTACAATAAATAGTACTAAACCTACCAACAATATAAGGTATAAATACATTCTTCTCTTTGTTAAACGACATGTGTGTTTCTCTCCGGACATCAAAAAAACACCTATAATAAGGTAATTAATTAGCAGCGCAAAATTACCAAATTTAATTCAATATGCTAAATTCCGTGGCCAACGGCTAAATAAAGGCGATCAAAGCTTCCGTCTAGGATAATATCGAGATGGAGACCTAAAAAATCACATGATGACAAGCATCACGTGATTTTTTATAATAAACAACAGTATGATACCCACTTCCGTTTCTCGAAAATAAAAAGACTAGCTTCCAAAGCTGATATAATACAAGGGCGTATCGCCTGGGTGATTCTTGACACGATCAAGCCCTTCAAAGAATATGTGATCCCCCAATTCCTTGCCTATCAATTGTTTCTCCATTTGATACAATAGATCCAGTGCGGTAAAATTCTTCTCATTGGATGCACGAAGGCGGGCACAGATCTCCACTTGGTAGTATCCGCTGTCTTCGTTGTCCTCATCAAAAGCCTCTTCTTCATCATCCAATAGTGTTTCATTTGGATTCAAATCTTCCATATCCTTAATCCAACACATATAACACAACTCAATTTCAGCAGCATCCACCACAATTTCATTGGCATCCCACTGCGCCCGATCAGCTAAAATATCACGCTGATACTCCGCAACATCGACCTCAAACTCCTGGGAACTACGATACGACTTGGCCTGAAATGTCCAGGCAATAGCTGACAGCACATGATCTTGCGGAGGCTGCGTATTCCAATCAATATTATTCCAAGGGCTACCTATCTTTTCCCTTAAATAACCAATATATCTTTTCAGATAAGATTTTCCTATTTTGTTGTTCAGTCCAACATGTTGCTCTCCCTCCAAAAATTTTTCAGAGAATGTGTGCCAATCTTTAAAGTGCAATCTTGCATAGGAAGAAAGGTTTTTCAGTATGTCCAAAGCTGCTGATTTTGGCAGGTAGCCCACATCCGTGGCCGCAGCCACAATATGGCTGCCCACCGCAACAGCAAGAGCATCCACACCCGGTCTGGCAATGTCCCATCTTCCGCTGTCGATTTGATCTTCCCGACCTTTTAGGACCGTATCATGCGTCTTTACGCCAAGAAGATTACAATATGCTGCTAAAATGTGAAGACAAGTTTCAGTGTCTTCGATCGCGAAATCCCTTTTCAACAATTTCGAGAATTCATTGCTATACTCCGCCTGTTTGGGATAGTTTCCAAACTGATATAGATGAATGGGATAAGTCCCGTCATCATCCGCGCTGCCGAATACAGTAAACCAATCACCAAAGACTATAACGCGGAACGCCGCCCCCAATGCCGTACCAAATTGTTCCTCATAGGAAATGCCCTTCAGCATTTCTTTGCCATTCACTTGCTCCTTTGAAGTTTTATCCATTTCTGCCTCCTGTGCAAGTTCCTCCTGTGCGTCTCTTACTCCCTCCTTGACAGCACTCAATAATTCTTTGAAAAATTTAAACATAATTTTAAATATTATTTGTTTAGCTAATGATCCCAATTTGCTTTTATTTATCTAAGCCAGAAGATGCTACGTGCTGAATTCCCAGTATCTGGTCACCTTTATAAACTTAAGATTTCAAATTATTGCCATAAATCTGAAAATAAATATTTACTTTTTATTTTGAAATCCATATTAGTTTGAAGTCCCACTATATTTGTAGTCGAATACTTTATATTTGATTGAAGATAAATGGAATAAATAGAATCATTATAGAAGTTAAGTTGATGAAAAGGAAAGCAGAAATAACTGTATTAAAAGATCTAATTACACCCGCCGTTTTTAAGAAAGTGCTTACATTTAAACGGAATGAACTAATCAAAAACAGCGGGACTGTAGACTCAAAAATATATTTCATCAAAAAAGGCAGCCTTAAAGTTTCTATCTTCCAACAAAATGCGGAACAGATCATACGATTGGGTTACACCGGAGATCTTATTGTAGCCATAGACTCGTTCTTTGATAACTCCAATTCAGATTTTGTGATTCAGACGATCAAGAAAACCGAAGTCCTGGTCGCGGAAAAAGAAGATTTTATGCATTTTGTCCATTCCTGCCCTGAGCATACCTTGCTTTATATCAAAATATTGGAAGAACTGGTGAAGCAGCAACTTGACAGAGAGCAAGATCTATTACATGACTCCCCAAAAATTCGATATGAACGTGTTTTTGAGAGAACCCCCTTTCTATTCCAAATTATCCCCAATAAATATATTGCTAACTATTTAAGGATGACCCCAGAAACTTTTTCACGAATCAGTAAATCTTGAGTCTGATCAATCTTTTTTTCGTTTTTATTCGTGTATTTTATAAAAAAAGCGGAAATGAAATATAAATCTTTGGAATTGATCGAACAGTTAAGGAGGCAGACAAAGGAACATATGGCTTTTGTTGAATCATTAAAAACCCAATCACTGGATGATCTCAATAAACGTATCCAAGAGGGCTCATGGAATATTCTAGAGTGTATCGCACATCTCAATCTCTATGGAAACTTCTATTTGCCCGAAATTTCAAGACGAATGGCAGCTAGTCAATCGAAAGCAGCAAACTACTTCCACAGTGGTCTTTTAGGAAATTATTTCGCAATAAGTATACTTCCAAAAGATCGACCCAACAAAATGAAGACCTTTCGGGAGATGGATCCTATATATAAGCAATTGGATAGAAATGTGCTTGATATCTTTTTGGAACAGCAGGAGAATTTTCTCCAATTACTTGAACAGGCAAAATCAAAAGATCTCGACAAAATCCGAACAAATATTTCCATCAATAAATGGATTAAAATTCGTCTCGGAGATACCTTTCGTTTTCTTGTTAACCACAATAGCAGACATATCGTACAGGTAAAAACAATCCTTTCAAGCTGTTCCGCTAGTGATTAGACCAATCAGTTCTTACCGACAGTTGATCATAGCTAACCGACAATATCTGCTTATCTGCCGAATTGTTTCACCGTTCCAACTTACTATTGGCTATTTTCGAAAAAAAAATAAGCAATAGATATTTATGATGAATCGTCTTATAACCGTATGGATAACCTCACTGCTTTTTCTCTGTCTTCAGTCAATGGGACAGAAAAAAGATACCGATTATTTCTTGGGAAAAGATAATACAAAACATCCTCAAATGGGAGATATTCTGCCAATGCAAATGTTCAATTTTCATGTAAAACCGTATGAAGCATTAGGTACAATAAATTTAGTGGACTCCTTGACTTATAAAGGTAAGCAGTTTGCTATCTACACATTTGGAATAACCAAGGCGGTTGGCTCAAAAGAATACTATTCATTTTTTAATATTGTCATTCAATTGGAAAACGGAGAATCATTAATGGAATTAGCAAAAGCGAATAAAATTTTCGCAGCAAATGTATCTAGAAATCATCCTTATTATTTTGGGCAGGGTACTTTGATCAGGAAAGACTATCGTGTCAATTTTGTTGCTTTCACTCAGCCTAACAATGACATTGCTATCGTTAATACAAAAATTTATCAGTTATCTCGGGGACGAACAATTTTTCTTAGTCAGGATGATGAGCATCAATTTATATTGAAAGACCACCAGTTTTCAGACCAAGAGATGCATGCCACAAAAGACATTAAAGTACATATTTCAGCTCTTTTGGAAAAGATGGATAACGATATTTCAACTATGTAAATAATTTGAAGATATCCAGTATTGCTGCAAGTATATTTAGCACATGTTTCATAGGACGAATTGCACAATTATCAAGCCACTATAAGGAGCCCGATGTAAAGAGGTCAATGACTCTTTCCAATGGGCGGCCGATAACCGCTTTACCGTCTTTAATAACGATAGGCCGTTCAATCAATATTGGGTTTTGCAGCATCACCTCAACCCACTCCTCATCTGTCAATTGAAGATGTTGAAATTTTTCAAGGAATAAGGCTTCATTCTTTCGAATAAGCGCTAATGGTCTAAGTTCGAGTTGTGACAATACTTCAAAGAGCTCTGCTTTACTGGGTACTTCTTTGAGATACTCTTGCACCTGCAGATCTATGCTGTGCTGTTGCAAAAAATCCAGCGCTGCACAACTCTTGCTGCATTGTTTATTATGGTATATTTTAATCATGGTAGTTTGTTGTTGGCCCTCATTTCTTTTCAAAAAAAGACGTTAACATTCCAAAGTATCTTCGAGAAAATGCTGGGCAATTAAGGATCGTTGCCCCCCCTCTTAATCAAACTAGAACACTTTCTTCGTGATAGTAGATGTGTTGATCTAACGAATGATTCTCTAGCTGTACAATAATATAAAAAAAAGATAAATGGCAAACAATAAAATTGAAACTGTACTGGGGGTTAGCGGTAAGTGTGGCTGTCTATCTCCATATTTATCTGAGAGACATAGGAATTATCATCCATAAGGTGTGAAAAATTGAACTGTAAATGACCATGGATTATAAAACGAATTTTATAATTTAGTACTATGAACTCAGCTGAAAGCGTAACAGATTTCTACAAAAGGCAACCGGGCTTTGCAAACTTAGATTTACCGCTCAATAACACGGGTATAGGGCATTTCAACGTATTTAGCCGAGAATCATGTACCTTGGTCTCCCCCTATAACCGTCGTGACTTTTATAAAACTTCACTGATTATAGGCCGCGGCAAATTATATTACGCTGATAAATGGATACAGATAGACCGTCCTGCCATGCTCTTTGCCAATCCGGTCGTACCCTACGCCTGGGAACCGGAGTCTGCCGTACAATCCGGATGGTATTGCGTCTTTACAGAGGAGTTTATCCAGCATAGTGAACGCATAGAGAGTTTAAAGGATTCTCCTCTTTTCAAAATAGGGAGCAACCCTATTTACTTTCCAAATGCGGAACAACTGGATGAAATCTCAACAATTTTTAGAAAAATGATGTCGGAGATGAATTCAAGCTATGCACATAAAGATGACATCTTGCGTAGCTATCTGCATTTACTGATCCATGAAACAATGAAATCCAATCCTGCTCAGGAATTTGGTTCATATACCAACGCATCTACCCGGGTATCCAGTCTTTTTTTGGAACTTTTGGAACGGCAGTTTCCAGTAAATACAGTTGATACAGGTCTGCAATTAAAAAGTCCGGGCGATTATGCCCACGCTCTTTCAGTACATATCAATCACCTCAATCGTTCGGTTAAGGAAACAACAGGTAAAACGACCAGTGCACATATCGCCGGTCGTATTGCCCAGGAAGCCCGGGCTTTGCTGTTACATACAAATTGGAATATCTCGGATATTGCCTATAGTTTAGGCTTTGAATACCCTTCTTACTTTACTAATTTTTTTAAAAAACATACAGGAATGTCACCAAACCAATTGCGGACAACGACTGTTTGAATAGTATAATTATCTGTTTGATTGTCTTAAGTAAGGCATGGGATACCTTCATTACTTTTGTATTGAACAAAATATAACAGTCATGAAATATAGAAATCTTGGAACAACAAACGAACAATTATCTGCTATTGGATTAGGTTGTATGGGAATGAGTTTCGCCTATGGACCTACTGACGAAAAAGAGAGTATTGCTACGCTTGAAAAAGCATTGGATCTCGGTGTAAATTTCTGGGATACGGCGGACATGTACGGGAATGGCGCCAACGAAGAATTAATTTCAAAAGTTCTCGTTCCCAATCGGGACAAAGTATTTATAGCGACCAAATTTGGCTTTCGCTTTAAAGATGGAGCCGCTGGGCCGAGCGGTACTGCAAATACTTACTTTGACGGTTCGCCAGCTTGGATAAAAATAGCTGTAGAAAATAGCCTAAGACGCCTTCGCATCGATACCATAGACTTGTATTATGCCCATCGGGTTGACCCGAATGTACCTATTGAAGATACTGTGGGTGCCATGGCGGAATTAGTAAAGGAAGGCAAAGTAAGGTATCTGGGACTAAGCGAAGCATCACCGGCTTCAATTATCAAAGCCAATGCCGTCCATCCTATTGCAGCGCTACAGAGTGAGTATTCTCTACTAACACGTGATGTGGAAAAAGAAATTCTAGAGACTGTACGTAATCTGGGTATTAGCTTGGTGCCTTATTCGCCATTGGCCCGAGGTTTATTTTCCAATACCTTAAATTTAGATAGTCTGTCAGCAGATGATTTCAGAAGAACACTTCCCCGCAATCAGGGCGAACATGCAGCGAATAATGCGCGATTAATCGCTGAGTTTGCATTATTGGCCCAAGATAAGCAATGCTCACCAATACAGTTGGCACTGGCTTGGGTACTCGCTCAGGGAAATGATATTATTCCGATTCCGGGGACGAAAAAAAGAAAGTACCTGGAAGAAAATGCAGGCGCCATCGATGTACAATTGTCTGATTCGGATTTAAATACCATCGAAGATATACTCCAAAAATACCCGAATGTAGGTGCACGTTATAGCGAAGGCGCCATGGCACTGGTCAATAACTAATAGCTGATCTCTACCGGATACGGAGTATTACAGGCATTTTTCAGGCATGGCCTATAATGCTCCGTATTTGCTTCATCAAAATTGTCCTTCAAACCATTTTACAGCCAATAAAACGACAGCTAGGAGGTCAGTCCGTATGATGCAGTCCTTTTATTGAAAATGACTCATACTATTCGTTACGGATTACTTGAGCCTGCTGCTCTCAGTAAAAAGTAAAACGAACTTCCGGCACCGTATTCACTCTTTACCCCTATTATACCACCCTGCGCCTCAATAAATTCTTTACTGATACTCAAACCTAGCCCTGTCCCCCCCTTTTTTGATCCTGGAACACGAAAATAACGTTCAAAGATCTTGTCTAAGTACTTAGGTTCAATACCTTGTCCATGGTCGGTGACCGAAAACCGGATCGTCGATTCAATTTTTTCAACACGGATCTGGATGCTGGCATCTTCATAGGAATAGCGTACGGCATTGGAAAGAAAATTTGTCAATACCCAAGCTGTTTTTTCACTGTCCGCTACGACCGTGTTTATGGTAGGATCTATTTCCAAAATAAATTTTACCTGCTTTTGATCTGCCGCAAACTGATTTGCCATCACCGCATAGTCAATCATAGGCCTTACATCAGTTGCATGTAAGCTGATCTGAATAGCACCACTCTCCACCTGAGTCATATTCAGTAATTCCCCGGTGATCTTGAGTAAGCGGTCAGAATCATCTTTTATGCCTTTGAGCAGCCCGACTTGCTCAGGATTGAGGTGACCAATCTGTTCATTTTCCAATAGCTGAATGCCCATTTGAATCGCAGCGATGGGCGTCTTAAATTCATGCGAAACCGTACCAATAAAGTTTGTTTTTGCCAGGTCGAGTTCTTTGAAAGAAGTGATATTTTTCAAGATCACCACCTGACCGATAAACGTTGGGTTAGCTTCGCCTGTCGGTAATACATTGATATCTATAATATCCTTTTCAAAATAGCTTTCCCTTTCATTTGCATAAATTTTAATGGGGCGTTTTTCCCGTTGATCCGGCGGAAGTGCAAGGTCTTTAAAAATATCCCTTATCAGATCATTTTCTCCGGCGACGAGCGACGCAAGCCTTCCGACCAGCTGCTCCTTTTTCAAGGTTGTGATATTGATGGCTTCTTCGTTTGCGAAAATAACCTGTCCATGTTCATCAATTCCAATAACGGGATCATGCATATTGTCAACCAGGGCCTCAATGCGCTTCTTTTCTTTTAAGATCTTTTCCAGCTTACTTTCCGAATACTCCTCAAGTTTTTCTGCCATCGTATTGAAAGACCTGACCAGTTCCCCAAATTCTCCCGTGCTCTGTAGGTGCAAGCGTTCCTTATAGTTCTGACCAGCAACCTGTCTAATACTTCCGGTCAGTTTAGCAATTGGATCCGCAATATTGGACGGTAGATTGACAAGCAATATAAAAGCAATAATAAAACAAAGTGCACCGGCAAATGAAATGATCAGGATAGCCTGCTCAGCAGTTCGATCCGCCACTAGGCTCTTAGCTGAAATAGCCGCCATATTTTGCTGCATCAGCTGTGTAATATCCTTCCTGATTGCCGAAATGACCATCATATCCTGTGGATTACTTTTAAGCTGCCCAAAATGTTTAACAATGGCGTCGGTGGTCTGTTGTTCTCCGGGTTCAGTAACATTCTTCCGTTGCTGATTCAGATTGTTCTCAAAACCAGAAAGTGCATCGTTTTTTTGGGGCATATCCTCCAGTGCCAATAGCATATTCTTTGCGTAAAGCAATGTATTATAATTGGCTTTCAATATATTTCCGGTATCTTTCTTTAACCTATACACATACCAACCGCTCAATGTAGCAAGCAGCAAGATCATGAGAAACAGGGAGCCTACTCCAAAAGTAAGTTTCGTTTTTATTTTCATCGTTGTTTGTCAATTAACTTATGTTCATGATATCATATACGCTATATATCATTATTTTAAGACAATATAATAAGGTCAATATCCTTCTTTGACAATTGTGCCAACAGTCTACGGAATGTATCAGTTGACAGAAGAATTCTGAACAGCGACAGTCTCGGTTTTCCGATGCACACCGTTGTAATATGGCGCTGTTCACATAAGGTTAAGATTTCATCTGCAACACTACGTGCTTCGATCTTTACAATTTCTCCGCCCAATTCTGTTGCTAATTTAAAATTGTTGATTAAATGCCGCTGCTTGTTTAGCGCTATCCTATCAGCACGTTCTGCAGGCACCTGAACGTACAATACAAACCAGCTACTGTTATAGTAACCCGCCAGACGGGCAGTCTTTCGGATTACATTTTTAGCTTTGATCTCGTTGGAACTGATACAGGCAAGGAAGCGTTCTTTGCGTATCCATCGCTGTGGCTGAACTTCTATTTCTACTTTACGCTGCACCTGCGACGCCACTTCCTTTAAGGCCATTTCCCGTAACTGAAGAATATGCTCACTCTTGAAAAAATTCTGTAATGCCGCCTGAATTTTTGACGACTCATAGATCTTGCCATCCTTTAAACGGTTGATAAGTTCTTCCGCAGTAAGGTCTATATTAACAACTTCATCAGCAGAATCCACCACGCTATCCGGTACACGTTCTTTCACTTCCACTCCCGTAATGGCCTTTACCTCCTCATTTAGGCTCTCAATATGTTGAATATTGACAGCACTGATCACATTTATACCAGCATCAAGAATCTCAAGGACATCCTGCCAGCGTTTCGTGTTTTTACTTCCCTCGATATTTGTATGTGCCAGTTCGTCAATAATGACCACTTCGGGATGAATGTTCAGCACAGCATTTACATCAAGTTCCTCCAATTGTTTTCCTTTGTAGAAAAGGTTGCGCCGCGCAATAAATGGAATTCCCTCCAGCAACTCATGTGTTTCCTTTCGATTATGTGTTTCGATGTAACCAATCCGTACGTCAATCCCGCTATGCAGTAGGTTATGCGCATCCTGCAACATACGATAGGTTTTCCCCACACCGGCACTCATACCAATATAGAGCTTGAATCTACCCCGTCTTGCTTTTTTGATCAGATCCAGAAAATGTTCCGCGTTTTTTCTTTCTTCCATTTTTTGCGTATCATTTCGATAACCTTGCTATTGAATCAACGTCCAACAGCAAGGTTTGTTTTTAATTAGAAACTAACAGCTAGTGCCATCACGGCAGTTGTGCTATTTTTTACCAGATTATTTTTCCGGTCGAGGAAAATTGCTTCCTTATTTGCCAGATTACGTAGTTCCATCCGCCAGAGTACATTCGGGAGGATAGCATAATCCGCATTGAGTGAATAGCCAAATGCCTGGAAACCATTTTTCGGTTCAGTAGAAATAATGACTCCTTTTTTATCCTGATAATATTCGCCCCTAGCGGTAAGACTAAATTTATCCGAACCCATATAACGGGCCATCAGCACCGGAGTATACCATACATTATAGCTGCTGCTTCCTTTTTCCGTTTGCTCTGCCCCAATGTCAAAGCCAACTGTAAAGCCAAACTGTCTATTGAGCTGATAAATGGCGTATAAATTATGAAAATAGCGCATCTGTCTGACACTATCAGCTTTATCACTACCTATAAAAGACCCACTGTTGATGGTTAAATTATCGGTTGGCTTATAAACAAGCTGATGTCCAAAGGCTGGCAAACTATTGCCATCGACTCGCTGTATACGTTGCCAACCGTTTAATACAAGCCCGCTAAGAAATAATTTCCCCGATGCGGATGTGTATGATATTTTTGCGCCGGTTTCAAAATATGGCGAGTTATCGGCAAAAAGACTCCGAGTCAATGTCCAGTTATCTTTTCCGATGGCACTTTCGAATCCCAAGTGAGAGGAAAAAATACCGGCATCGATCCATAAATTGTGTTTTTTTGAAATGCGTACACCAGCATTGGCCTCGTAGATGTTCTTCAATACGCCCGGCTCAGCAGCGTAGTTGGCATTCATGTAGGTGCCTGTTGCCAGGGCGACATTAGCACGCGTATTTTCAGTACCATACGTTGCTTTTAGCAATGCCATATTAATATTTACTTCATTATTTCTGTTGTGGCTGTAGACAAAAGCAGGGCGTGTGTTGGCAATGGGATTATTAAAATCACGCATATAATAGGCCTCAACATACCCACTGAATGAAACTGTTTTGTTTTTTGTTGTATCTTCTTGCGCAAATATGGATATCGTTGACCCGAACATGAGGCAGGTCGACAGGGTTAATTTTTTCATCTATCTAATTATTTTATCGTCTTTTATGATCTTCGCTTGATCAGGCTTTTCTTTGGTATTTATTTTTCAGTCATCTGATCCAAGGCAATATTCAATTCTAGCACATTTATTTTTTCAGGCCCGAACATACCCCAAAGTGGCTTTTGCACATGTGCATCCACTAAGGACTGTAAACTATTTGCATCCATGGCTCTTGCTTTTGCGATACGTGCAACCTGTACTTTCGCTGCTGCTACGGATATATCTGGATCCAGTCCACTACCGCTTGCAGTGACAAGGTCTACAGGAACCTGCGCTTTTGATACCTCCGGATTATCTTTTAAAAATGTATCAATACGTGCTTTTACTGCTGCCAGATATTCAGGATTGGAAGGGCCTTTGTTGCTTCCCCCCGATCCTGCAGCATTGTATGCCACGGCTGATGGCCGGGACCAGAAATACGTTTCATCCGTAAAAGACTGAGCGATATTTTTATAATATTTTTGATTATGATAGCTTATAACCGCTCCTTTTCCGTGATTGGGTGCCAGTTGTGCGATCGCCCAGACAACAGCTGGATAAATGACAGCGAGAAGTACCAAGAGCACCACTGTGATCTTGATAGCTGGATATATATGTGTTTTCATTTTATTTTTATTAAAAGATATTAGATAAATAATGCGACCAGCAGATCGATCACCTTAATTCCGATGAAAGGTACGATAACGCCTCCCACCCCAAATACGAGTAAGTTTCTTCGCAACAGCGCACTTGCACCAATAGGCTTATAAGCGACACCTTTCAATGCCAATGGGATCAATAAAGGTATAATGATCGCATTGAAAATCACTGCGGAAAGAATCGCGCTCTGAGGACTGTTTAAATGCATGATATTTAACCCTTGCAGTGCTGGAATTGCTGTAATAAACAGTGCTGGTATAATAGCAAAATATTTGGCCACGTCATTGGCAATACTGAAAGTTGTCAGTGTACCACGGGTCATCAACAATTGTTTGCCGATTTCCACTACCTCAATCAATTTCGTAGGGTCATTGTCTAGGTCTACCATGTTTCCCGCTTCTTTGGCGGCTTGTGTACCACTGTTCATTGCTACACCAACATCTGCCTGAGCAAGAGCCGGCGCATCATTGGTACCATCACCCATCATGGCAACTAATCGACCATCGGTCTGCTCCTTCTTGATATAATTCATTTTGTCTTCAGGTTTGGCTTCGGCAATGAAGTCATCCACACCTGCTTTGTCAGCAATATATTTTGCGGTCAGTGGGTTATCACCAGTTACCATCACTGTCTTAATTCCCATTTTACGCAGTCTTTCAAAGCGCTCCTGAATACCAGGTTTAATCACATCCTGCAACTCGATCACGCCAAGTACCTGTTCATTTTCGGCCACGACCAATGGTGTTCCACCGTTTTGCGAGATGGCTTTCACCCGTTCGTCTGTCTCGACGGGAAATGAGTATCCTGCTTTGGTTACGATATCACGTATTGCATCTGTCGCACCTTTGCGGATACGTGTACCGGCAAAGTCTATTCCTGAGCTGCGTGTTTCGGCCGTGAACTTGATAAATACAGGTTCCTGAACACCATAACTCGTAGGTTTTACTGCTGCCAATTCGACAATGGATTTTCCCTCAGGTGTTTCGTCGGCCATAGAACTTAAAACAGCGGCACGTACCAAACTGTCCATTTCAACCGTATTTGCTGGATAAAAATTAGTCGCCTTCCGGTTTCCTATCGTAATCGTTCCAGTTTTGTCAAGGAGCAATACATCGATATCCCCTGCAGTTTCGACAGCCTTACCGCTTTTTGTGATGACATTCGCACGCAATGCTCTATCCATTCCGGCGATGCCGATAGCCGACAGCAGACCACCAATAGTCGTTGGTATCAAACAGACAAAAAGCGATATAAAGGAAGCGATCGTGATACCTACATTGGCATAGTCAGCAAACGGCTTGAGGGTCACTGTCACAATAATAAAAACCAGCGTGAACCCCGCTAATAGTATCGTCAACGCAATTTCATTTGGCGTTTTCTGGCGACTGGCACCTTCAACCAAAGCGATCATTTTATCTAGAAAGCTTTCGCCCGGTTCAGTCGTAACCTGCACGACAATTTTGTCGGATAAGACTTTCGTACCTCCGGTAACGGAACTTTTGTCCCCTCCGGCCTCACGGATGACAGGGGCAGATTCACCGGTAATGGCACTTTCATCTATCGTCGCCAACCCCTCTATAATTTCTCCATCAAGTGGTATGATGTCTCCTGCTTGACACACAAAAACATCATTTTTCTTCAACTGTGCAGAAGAAACTACCCGACCATCCTGTAGTTTAGCAGGCGTCTCCTCACGGGTTTTACGAAGACTATCCGCCTGTGCTTTTCCTCGAGCTTCGGCTATCGCTTCCGCAAAATTCCCAAAAAGCAAAGTCAGGAACAGAATGACAAATACAGTGAAATTATAACCGAGCCCGCCTTGTAAAGTTTCTCCGGTCATTATCCAAACACAAACTGCGGCCATAATCAGCGTTCCAATTTCCACCGTGAACATCACTGGATTGCAGAACATTACCTTAGGATTTAGTTTCACAAAAGATTGCTTTAACGCTTGTTGTACAAGTTCTTTCTGAAACAATGTTTGTTGATTGCTCATTTCTAAAATTTTATTATTTTAATTATTGCATGGAAAAATATTCGGCGATCGGCCCTAACGCCAATGCCGGGAAGAAAGATAGTGCCGCTATGATGACAATCACCGCAAAGACCATCATTCCGAATGTACTCGTATCGGTCTTCAGTGTACCTTCACCTTCCGGGATGAATTTCTTCTCGGCCAAAAGCCCTGCGATCGCCACCGGACCGATGATCGGAATAAAGCGTCCGAGCAACAGCACGACACCTGTAGAAATATTCCACCATAGGGTATTGTCTCCCAACCCTTCGAAGCCACTTCCATTATTTGCGGCCGAAGAAGTATATTCATATAATATCTCGCTAAAACCGTGGAATCCCGGATTGTTTAATGTAGATGCTCCCTGTGCCGGAAAAGCGGTGGCAAGTGCTGTACCAACAAGGATAAGAAACGGGTGTGCCAGTGCTACAATCATCGCAATTTTCATCTCACGGGCTTCCACCTTTTTACCCATAAATTCCGGGGTACGGCCCACCATTAATCCGCTAATAAATACGGCCAATATAATGAAAATGAAGAAGTTGAGTATTCCCGCTCCAACCCCACCATAAAATGCATTGACCATCATCGCAATAAGTTCGTTCATACCTGACAATGGCATATAACTATCGTGCATAGAATTCACTGACCCTGTTGAAATCATGGTCGTTACAATACTCCAGAAACCAGACGCAGCAGCTCCAATGCGAACTTCCTTACCTTCCATGGCGCCAAGAGAAGTGTCAATTCCCATATGTGCTAGCGCTGGATTTCCGGCTACCTCCATCCTGATATTTGGAATTGTCAGAATCAGGAAACCTATGGTCATTACAGCAAACATCATCCATGCAAACTTGCGCTTGCGGATAAAGAAACCAAACGCAAAAATCATTGCCATAGGAATTAGAAACTGAGCAACCATCTCCACCATGTTTGTCAGGTAATTGGGATTTTCCAATGGATGTGCGCTATTTGCGCCAAAAAATCCACCGCCGTTTGTGCCAAGATGCTTAATAGGAACAAATGCGGCGACTGGTCCCCTACTCACCTGCACAGTATCTCCTTGCATATTGATCATGGTATCTTTCCCCTCCATCGTCATCGGCATTCCCTGAAAGACAAATATTGCTGCAATGAGCAGACAAATTGGAAGTAGTATCCGTGTGCATGACTTGAGGAAAAACTCATAAAAGTTGCCGAGCTGCGTTGTGGTTTTATCTCTAAATGCTTTAAAAATGACTACCGCTGCCGCCATTCCAATCCCTGCCGTAACAAATTGAAGAAACATCAGCCAGATCTGCCCGAAGTAACTCACACCGGTCTCGCCAGAATAGTGTTGTAGATTACAGTTGACCAGAAAAGATATTGATGTATTGAAAGCAAGATCAGCCGACATACTTGGATTGCCATCGGGGTTTAAAGGTAAATGGCCCATATTCATCAATACGGCCATGCTCAGCAGGAACCAAACCAAATTTATCGTTAAAAGAGCGACCAAATGCTGCTTCCAGGTCATCTGCACGGTTGGATCTATGCCGCTAATTTTATAAAATAAACGTTCCATGGGTTGAAAAACAAGATCAAGCCCCGTTTTCTCGCCCGCATATACTTTGGCGATATACCTGCCAAGTGGAAGTCCCAGCAGCAATGTGATGATAAACATTGCAACGATTCCAAAAATTTCTGTATTCATTGTAGTTGTGTGATTGTTGTTTGAAAGATTTTACTGTCTACCTAATTCGAAATCTTCTTCCTGCAGAAATCTATCGCCCTGCGAAGAAACTTTGGATAAAACTGAATTCGTCTACGGTATTTTTTAGTACCGTTAAAATTTTTCGGGCCTGAGGAGTACGTAACAGATGTATCCAAAAACCAATAGTGCCACTATAAATAAAGCTGTCATTTGTCTTATTATTAATATATTGCCTGTTGCTGTCTTTTTTGAATTTCAAGAAAAGACAGCGGGAGACGGTCTTCGATCCTTGTCCATTCTTCTGCCGAGTAGATCCGTTTTAGTCCCGCCAAGGATCGTACAAATAAATTCTCCATCATGTATTTGACGTAATGGTTACCCCGGTTATATAAAGTTCCCAGAAAGTGGATATGCCGACACAATGTATCGATATTACGATCAGCGCTCAATACGCGAAGGTGGTTGACCACTGCCTGTAATGCTCCGGCAAAATTATGTTTACGAATCAGAAGGTTAATTTCCGAACGAATCTCCCTATAGTGGAGTATCAGGTACATACCTACCCGGTATTGATTTAATTTTTGCATGTTACTTTTTTCAAAATTTAACCGAGATACAGTTGATAGATCATAGTAAGTATCAAGATGATCATCACAACCTTCGCGATGCGGTCCATAGACCATTTATTTGGAGATGAATGCTCCTTATTTTCTCTTAAATCTTTCATGACTAAGGTTAACTTAAGCGTTGTTCCATTTTGTGTTTTCTTAAATTTTTTCGAAGAAATCCACCATTTTAAAAAACAACCAAAAGCCAAGCAGTCCGGTTATTATCAGTACGAGTGTTATCATTATTGTGGGGATTATTAGTAAAGATTCGTAAACTATTTCTTATCGCTCTTAGGGATATTATATCATCCCCGATCCATAAATCTGCTTCAATATGGGCGGGCTCTTTGACGATTCTTTTAATTTTCTGATCATTTCCATTTTTATATACTTTGCTCCTGTAGGCCAAACAGTATTCCATAGTTTCTAAACAAACCATAAATAACTAAAGAACAGCATATTGAAAATAAAAGACTAAAAATAAACTGATGAGACCTTATCAAAATGATAGGCTTATTTTATCAAAATGAGAATTGATTAATAGAATTAGCCATTAAAATTTTAAAAAAAAAGACAGTAATAATATGTAAATTGGACCATAAAGGTTAACTAGTAAGCGTATATAAATAAATGCAGGAAAATAAATACGGCGACCCCAAATTCTTTGAAGAATATGGCAAAATGTATCGCTCACATAGGGGTCTAGAAGGATCTGGAGAATGGCGTGAATTTCAGAAACTTCTAACAGATCTCAGAGACAAGGCTGTTCTCGATTTGGGCTGCGGATATGGATGGCACTGTCACCCAATTTTTACAGCACTGGCCAAACAGGACTAGCGGATTTAAAATAAACGCTTGTGTCGAGCCGGAACCCAGTACAGAAATGCTAGAAAATTTTCCAACAATGAAAGATGAGTTGAGAAGGCCTATGATGTTGATTATTTCTTCCGAAAAATAGAAACCACATCGGCACTTCATGTAACAAATTTGCATAAGTATCTGCATTTATAAAAGAAAGTAAACATTAAAAATTATTTTAGTAGATCAAATTCCTAAAAACACTTCATATACGACAAACTTTAAACAATGATAAACTTAAACCTATTCAAAAAAATTATTATAGCTGTCTTTATCGGCTGCCTATTCTATTCGTGTAAAAATGAGACGAGTGCTCCAAACACCTTAACTGAGAAAGAACAAAAAGAGGGCTGGCAGCTTCTATTCGATGGCACAACATTGAACAATTGGCATACGTACAACAATGAAAAAAAAGCACCGACTGCTTGGGTGGTAAGAAACGGCACAATCTACTGTGATCCGAACAACGAAAGTCAAAAATATGATCTTGTTTCCAACAGTGATTATAAGAATTACGAGTTCAAATTTGAATGGAAGCTTGAAAAGGAAGGTAATAGCGGTATTTTTATCAATGTACAGGAGCGGCCTGACATCAATGCAACTTATCATTCAGGACCAGAATATCAATTACTTGCTGACTCGCATCCCGACTTTGACAAACCGTTGAAGCGCGCAGGTTGTCTGTACATGTTTTTACCGCAACAAAATTTTGTCAATACCAAAGCAAAGGACGATTGGAACCAATCGAGCATTGTACAGAAAGATGGTAAAATCACATTCTATCTGAATGGTACGGTTACAGCAGAAATGGATTTCAATTCACAAAAATGGAAGGATCTGGTGAAACACAGTACTTTCAAAGATTTTCCAGAATTCGGTAAACATACAAGTGGTAAGCTTGCCCTCCAGGACTGGTCAAGAGGAGTCTCTTTTAGGAATATAAAAATAAAACAGTTATAGCACCTGCATATATAGCTTCAAAAGTCCTTCGTTTATAAACGAAGGACTTTTTTTGTACCTACCATTCTTTTTATCGCCTCTGGCCATTGGTTATAGAATCAACGAGTTTCGTGTTGTTTAAATAAAAATTGCTGCTACAGCATGTCACTATTGCAAATCAGCGGAGTTATCGCAAATCGATACGCGCATCTATCCAAAAATAAGATTGGTTTTTGCGAAATAAATCATCAGGTATCTGATGATTATAAATCAGCTCTTCTAAAGTATTAAAATTGTAGCGCAGCATATCGTCGTTCTTGAATTGGATAGGACGCAAAATTGCGTCTTCATCATCAATAAAAATATCGGATTCGAAAAGATTAATCTGATGCGTAGAGACCCAGGCAATGGCAGCGACTTTATCCATTTTTATTAGTGCCTTGGCAGCTTCTTGATATTGTTTCATTTCCCAAGGGAGATCTTCAGGATAATGGGAGGCGACATAATCCTGATAAATTTTTATATCTCCTATACGCAGGCATTCATTGCGAAGCAATAACCTTGTGGTATCACGTGCGAAACTGATGTACTCCGGATGCATAAACAGTCCGTATCGTTTACTATACATTGCTATCTTATCTGCCAATTCCTGCCTCATAATTTACGTACGCAACAAAAATCATCCCAACATCCTCTTTAGCAACACGTTTTGAGCCATATTATTGATTTTTTTAAAAAAAAACGGTGATTTATCTAATGTTAATGAGAACAGGTAAGGTATAAAGTCTAATATTTCATATCAGTAAAAAGAATTCTGATCGCATCTTTTTAAAAACAAAGCGATATCAGAATCCGCTGACGGCTATTAAAATATTTTTAAACCGATAATCCCCGCCACAATTAGCGTCGCAGACAAGAGCCTCAAGACATTTGCCGAGTCGCCAAAGAAGAATATTCCCACTAACAAGGTACCAACGGCACCTAATCCGGTCCACACCGCATAGGCGGTACCAATCGGAATTGCCTTCTGCGCATAAAACAATAATCCCCCACTGATCGTCATGGAGACGACAGCCAATATAATCCAGCCAAATTTATTCCCTTCTGGCTGTTGCGCCATCTTCAATCCCAAAGGCCAGCCAATTTCAAAAATACCGGCAACGAGTAATGCAATCCAATTCATTTCCAATTATTTAAATGATCTACCACAAAAGTAATCACTTGATTGACTGCATTTTTTGATGTATATCAAAATCGTTGTTTAACGCCGTATGCGACTCAGAGTTTCCTGGGTGATTCCCAAATAGGATGCAATATGACCGAGATTGACTCGATTTAGCAAATTCGGTTGTAATTTGATGAGTGAATGATAACGTTCTATGGCAGATTCGGTATGCAAAGAAAGAATACGTTCCTCCAGGACAATGCAGACTTCTTCCGCAATTTTTCTTCCAATCAGATTTAATTCCGGATATTTTCGATATAGATCATTCAGATCATCCACAGCGATCGCATAAACCTCCGAATCTTCAAGAAACTGAATATTCTCAAAAGAAGGTTTGTCCGTATACACAGGCAATATGGATCCGAAGATTTGATTCTCTTCGCCAAACCAACTATTGAGCTCCCGGCCATTTTTGAAGAAATAAGCACGAATGAGGCCTTTACTGAGCATAAAATAGCTGGATATATGCTGACCTTTTTTTAAAAAATGTTCACCCTTACGTTTCGAAAAATAATTGACCCTTTGTTCGATATCCTTTTCGACTTCTTCGTTAAGATGCCCGTATCTTTTAAGTTGCTGAATTAATGGATTCATGACTAATTTTAAACGATGACTAATTCTTTTCGATACTATGTATTTCTTATCTGGTATTTTAAAAGCTCTACATAGGGATCCCCCTCAAGCTGCAATAACTGGCAAAATGCGGGCTCTGTCTTTACTCCTTTTGTTTTTAACATCCGTACTTTAGCAACAAAATCTTCGCCTTTGGCCTGGAGAATTTCATACTCTTTGATCATGTGTAAATAGCCGTTTTGCTCTTCTGTTTCTTTATCCGTAGCATATAGTTCAAAAAGGTGCACTCCAATGGAAAAACTACATACGACGACATTTTTAGCTATTCTCTCCAGCAGAAAGTTCTCAAACTGTGAAAAATCATGCCGCAGTTTCATCTCCAATTGATCAAAATTTCGGGTATATAATATTATATCCACATCACTCGTTTCAATATCTATATTGATCGGTATCGTGCCAACGACTATAGGGCTATATGCGTGAAGCCTCTGGAGTATATTGTACTTGTGAATTAGTCTATAGATATTCCTCTGTTTAATATTTCCAGTTTCCAAATATGCAATATTTCTAAAGTCTATATCCATAAGCTATATGTTCGGGTTGGCAAATGTGCGATTTAATCTCTTCTTCTGCTTAAATAGGTCTGAATATACGAAACTCAAAAAAAACGCGAAGAATAAAATAAAAACTTATCCTTACCTCTTGATGGTGGAAGGAAAAGCTTTGGACTCTCCCCAGCTTGAAACCGGAACACGTTCCCGAATGAAAATATTACATGTCAATCCCAATGAGGATCTACCACTTGATACCATTACAACTATTTTAAAGGCAGTCCTTAACCTCTATCGGGACGGAAAAATTTCCTATTCGCATTGGTCAGTGCATTTAAATAATATTTACTTAACCTAAAATCAACAATCCACCACTACCTTTACCGCGGTTTAAAAATCACCTAGTCATTTAAACAGCTACTCGACAAATGAGAAAACATTTGATTACCAGCATTTTGCTAAGCACAATTGGTACATCGATTACCTACGCGCAAAATGAAACTACCTCTGCTCTCAATGGAACGGTCAGAGAAGGGAACACGCCTATCAATGGTGCAACAATCGAAGCTATCCATTTACCATCTGGGACAAAATACACGACTTCATCGCGAATCGATGGTCGCTATAACCTTCCCAATATGCGTATCGGTGGCCCTTATCAAATCACCATAACTTATTTAGGTCATACACCCAATGTTAAGCAAATAGAAAAACTGGCATTGGGACAAAGTTCAACACTTGATATTCAGATGATCTCCAATGATCGGCTTTTGGAAGAAGTTGTTGTCGTGGGTACACGGCAGGGAAAAGTCTTCAATTCAGGACGAACAGGGGCTTCACAGAATATCTCACGCACGGCAATACAGAATCTGCCTACGCTAAACCGTAGTTTTACGGATTTTGTCAAGTTGACTCCTCAATTTTCGATGCAATATGGTAATCCATCATTTGCAGGGAGAAGTAACTTGGCAAACAACTTCACAATTGATGGTGCCTTATTTAACAATGCTTTTGGATTACAGGGAACGATCGGAAGCCAGACAAACTCTCAGCCGATCAACATGGATGCCTTTGAGGAGATCTCCGTCAATATTGCACCCTATGATGTAAGACAGAACGGTTTCACAGGAGCTGCAATCAATGCTGTCACGCGAAGTGGCACAAACGAGATACAGGGGTCATTAAATTACTATTTCAGAAATCAAGCCTTGGTTAATAAATACAATTCAGCTGGACTGAAAGCTCCCGTCAATAATTTCAACCTCAAAGGATATGGCTTTACAGTCGGCGGTCCGATTATAAAAAATAAGCTATTCTTTTTTGCCAGCGGAGAAATTGAGCGAAGGGTGGATCCGGGCACAAATTTTATCGCTTCACGCGGAGGCAACACCGGGCCCAACGTCTCAACTGTCTCAGCCGAAAAACTGGATGATCTAGCTAAATACCTCAAATCCATCGGATATAATCCCGGTTCTTATCAAGATTATCCATTAGATACACGAAGTGATAAATTTTCAGTTAAATTAGATTATAACATCGATGCTAAAAATACACTGAGTGCTAAGTATTTTTACTTTCGTTCCTACCGCGATATTCTACCCTCAAATAGCGGTGCCCCAAAAAATAATAGGCAACCCTCAAATATAAGTTTACCGTTCAGTTCAGCAGGCTACGGGATCAACAACAATATGGATAATGTAAATCTGGAGTTGCGAACACGCATCAACAGCAAGTATTCCAACTCCTTGACCGTCGGATATAATGTGATGGATGATTATAGAGAATCCAAAGGTGGGCAACCTTTTCCTTTGGTTGACATTATGAATCCTGACGGCAGTAGTATGACTGCTTTTGGTTATGAACCCTTTACAGCATTTAATAGTTTAAAAACAAAAGTTTTTCAGGCTACCAATAACTTTAATATTTACGCTGGAAAACATGAAATCACTTTAGGGGCTAATTTTGAAAATTACAAAACAACAAATGGTTTTGCGCCAAACTATTATGGTGCTTATACTTTTGCCAGTCTTGATGATTTTTATAATTCTGCTGAAAGCCATGTCTCAAATGCCACCAAATACCAAGTACAGTATTCTGTATTGGCTGATGGATCTTTCCCTTATGCTCAGATTTCAGCCAACATGTTTGGTTTATATGCCCAGGATGCTTTTGCTGTAAACAATCACTTTAAACTGACGGCCGGGTTAAGGGCTGATTTCACTGACATATCATCTCCTAGTAACCTGAAGAACGATAATGTCAGCAAATTGATCTTTGATCAGGGAGAAAAAATTGATGTTTCAAAATACCCTAAAGGTACAATCCTATGGTCGCCACGAATTGGATTTAACTGGAATGTCAATGGAACCAATCAGACTCAAGTGCGCGGTGGTTCAGGAATTTTTACTGGTCGTCCACCATTGGTGTGGATCTCCAACCAGGCGGGCAACAATGGCGTTATGTTTGGATCTGAAACAATAGACAAGCCAACCAATCGTCCTTTCACACCGGATGTGGATGCCTACCGCAATGTGAACCATCAAACAGCAGCCAATAATTCAAGTTATAACCTCGCCGTAACAGCTAATAATTTCAAATTTATGCAGCTATGGCGGACAAATCTTGCGGTAGACCAAAAACTGCCGGGAGGAGTCATAGGTACATTTGAGGCAATGTATTCTAAAGATATTAATTCTGTTTATTTCCGGAATGTCAATCTAAATACGATAGATGGTACCGCTTTAAACGGTGCAGATAACCGCATGCGTTATACTACGCCACGAATATATGGTGCTGCGAAGCCTACGCCTGAAAATCCAAATATTTCGGATGCGATCATAATGTCCAATACTTCAAAAGGATATAGCTATACCTTGACTGGAACATTATCCAAAGAATTTAAAGGCGGATTTTTTGCCAATATCGGCTATACCTATACCGATTCGAGATCTGTTAATGACGGCGGTTCAATCGCCCAATCGATGTGGCGGGATCGATATGTTTCTGGAAACCCGAACAATGCAGACCTCTCCTATTCAACTTACTTAGTAAAAAACAGATTTATTGCCAATTTCTCTTATCGTAAAGAGTACTTTGACCATTTGGGAACAACATTTTCATTGTTCTATCAATTGCAGGACGGTCCGCGGTATTCTTACACCTACGGTGGTGATCTAAACAATGATGGCCTATCTGGTAACGATTTGATTTATATTCCAACTAGTAAGGAGGAAATTGCATTAGTAGGCGACAGTGAAAAGGATCTACGTACACCTGATCAGCTTTGGTCGCAATTGAATGGATACATCAACCAGGACAACTACCTCAATTCACACCGGGGCCAATATGCAAAACGTAATGCACTTGTTGGAAAGATGATCGGAACTTTAGATATCCGTATTGCTCAGGATGTATTTTTAAATGCTGGCGGAAAGAAACATCAATTGCAAATTACATTCGACGTTTTCAATTTTGGAAATATGATCAATAAAAGTTGGGGGGTGGCGCAATTTGCCAATAAAGCAAATGGGATCTTGAATTACAAAGGGCTTAATGCTCAAGGGCAACCAACCTTCTCTTTCCCTTATTTGGATGCGACGAACCAAATTCCTTTGACCAATACATTCTCCAATAGTGTCGATGAGACATCGCGATGGAGAATTCAACTTGGTGTCCGTTATCGCTTCAATCAATAAGTAAAAAATAACGTAAATTTGACCCATCCTGTTTAAGGATGGGTTTTACTTTAATTAGCATGAAAAAAATAATAGTTTCTTTATTTGCATTCTTTATATATACTTCCTCCCAAGCACAGCATTTCGATCTGATTCCATTGGGTATATATGGTGGTGAACAAGAAGACAATCTATCGGCTTATCTGATTGGAACTCCAAAAGACAGTACATTTCTTTGCCTTGATGCCGGTACAATAAATACAGGTATCCGAAAAGCGATTCAGTTAAAAAGCCTTTACGGAACAGAAGAAGCGATTCTACACAATCAAATCAAAGGATATTTTATCTCCCATGGTCATTTAGATCATTTATCTGGTTTGATTATCAATTCCCCGGCTGACAGCAAAAAGGATATTTTTGCCATAGCTCCCGTCCTTCAAATTTTACAAAATCATTATTTTATCAACGATACCTGGATTAATTTTGCTGATCAGGGCCAAAAACCCATTCTTGGAAAGTATCACTACCGTGAATTACAGGAAGGAATAGAACTTTCAGCCCAAAACACTCCATTCTTCCTGACTGCATATGAATTAAGCCATGTAAATCCTTATAAAAGCAGTGCCGTACTTGTTCGCCATGCCGACCATTATCTGCTGTATCTCGGCGATACTGGTGCTGACCGTGTTGAAAAAGCTGACCAGCTTGACCAGCTTTGGAAAAATATCGCTCCCTTGATCAAAAAAGGACAATTGAATACCATATTGATCGAGGTATCTTTTCCGAATAATCAACCCGAAAATTTGCTATTTGGTCACCTAACACCAAATCTGTTACTCGAGGAATTAAACAAGCTGAAAGAAAAAACGGAACGAGATGATCTCAAAGGGTTAAATATTGTGGTCACCCACCGAAAACCAACACGAAATAATCCTGAAATTATAAAAAATGAGCTCTTAAACAATAATCCCCTAAAAGTAAATTATATTTTCCCTGAGCAAGGCAAAAGGATTAGTTTACCTTAAACCTTCAGATGCTCTAGTACTACAACATAGAATTAGGTTAGACAAAAAGAGCCCGGTATTCTACCAGGCTCTTCAGTAAAAAATCTCTTTCCATTAATCCGTTCAACCTTTGGGGCTACTGTACTTTTTAGGCATTCCTATCCCGATAAAACAAGTTATATCGCCTGAATAATATCCGCCAAGTTTAAACGTGATTTGGCTGTTATGCTAGGCTGATTGGAGTCCTCCGCATTGCGATAGCCAATAGCAACAGCAAATAAAGTATGATATTGTTCTAGCCCTAAAATATGATCATAGCGTTCATTTTCAATACCTTCCATTGGAGTCGCATCAATATGATTTGTTGCACATGCTGCGAGAAAAAATCCCAAAGAAAGATATACTTGCTGCTTCATCCAGGATTGCACATGCTGCTCTCCCTGTGATTTCAAAAAACGATGGTAATAATTTATGGAACCTTCAGGTAGTGTTCCGTTGATCTGCTCTTCAAATCGTTGCACATCATTAAGTGCACTAAACACAACTAGGTGACTGGCCTCATTAATTTTTTCCGAATTCCAATAAGATGCATCAGCCAGTTTCGTTTTAGTCTCCCCATCTGAAATAAAGAAAAACTTCCATGGCTGACTATTGATGGAAGACGGGCTCAACCGAAGTATTTCTTTTAGTTCAGCGATCTTGTCCGCTGAAATTCTTTCCGTCGAATTATACTTCTTTGTTGTATAACGTTCTTTTGCTGTTTCTAAAAATGCCATAACATACAATTTTAAATTAACTATATTTTTTATAGTTGCAAACTTAAATATAGTGTTATATATTTGCAATAACGGTCAAATTTGATAGTAACAGATGTATTTGATAGACAATAAACAATACCCATGCAGTACAAGCCTGACAATGAAGTATATAGGCGGAAAATGGAAGGCAGTCATTCTTATCCATTTAATTGAAAAAAAACGTTATAATGAACTGAGAAAAGAATGTGCATTAATTACAGAGCGTACGTTGAGCCTACAGCTGAAGGAATTAGAAGCTGACGGTTTGGTTAAGCGCACCGTACATACCGATAAAGCCCCCTTAAAGGTAGATTATGAACTTACAGAATTTGGAAAGACACTGATTCCACTATTGGAATCTATTGCACTTTGGGGCAGAGAGACTGCAACTAGAACTGCAGGGATCCAACAGGTAAAATAATAGGCCGACTTTAACTAGATAACATAAGCTGTCAAAAGCGTTTTTAATCAGGAAGCTGCCATCTCAATTTGCTTCCTGATTAAAACTGAAATACATTGGCTGTAGCTGCTATCTGCCCGACCTGATTAGAAGCTGTCTTCGACCAATTCTTTATTGACCATCGCTCCGGCAAGATTACCTGCGGCAACGGCATTGGAAACGGACCGCATCATACTGGCATTATCGCCACAAGCAAAAACCCCCTTAACCGAAGTTTTTTGAAAATTGTCAACGACAATATGCCCCTGCTCTGTCAGGTCACAGCCTAATTCGACGGGAATACCTGAATGCTGCTTAAAAGGAAGTGCTGCATACAATGCAGCAAATGTACTTGTGCTATTATCCTCGAAAACCACTTTTTCCAGCCAGCCATTCTTATGTTGTATTTTGATAACCTCTTCTTCAATAACAGCTATGCCATGCTTTTCCAATTTCGCTAACTGTTCCTCCTCAAAATTAGCTTTCCCCGAGGTTAATATTGTCAGATCTGTCGAGAGATTATTGACCAGAGAAGCCAAATGTAAAGCTCTTTCTCCATTAGCCATAATTGCAGTTTTCTTGCCGCTGAATTCATATCCATGACAGTACGGACAATGGATAACTGAAATACCCCAACAAGCTGAAAAACCTTGAATATTGGGCATGACATCCTCTACTCCAGTTGCAAAAATTATTTTTTTTGCGCTAAAAGCTTCGCCATCTGCTGTGCTTATTTCAAAGCCATCTTTGGTTTTCTTTCCGCTCACAGCGAGCACTTGCTGAAAACGTACTGTTGGATAATTTAAGACCTGATCCTTAGCTTTTTGTGCTATTACCGATGGTTTTTCGCCGTCATGCGTAATGAAATTATGCGAATGTGGTGTTTGCCTATTACAAGGCAAACCGCTATCTATAATCAATACCTGACGTAATGAACGCCCCAAAGCCATGGCTGCTGAGAGCCCGGCATAACTTCCTCCAATAATGATTGCGTCAAAATGTTTATCGTTTTCCATCTTTATAAATTTGATTTTCGTTTCCTTAGCCATACAGTCATCTGAATAAATCAGGGTAATTTCATCAATGCTTGTTTTCGTTCGTGTTACTTTTTACAAGTAATAAAGTAAAAGGGATAATTCTCCTCCACTTCCCTGACTTCGATTAATCCATATTTTTCAAATGCTGTTTGAATAGATTCCAAGTCATAAAAGAACATATTAACTCCTCCAAACATTTCAAAACGGTCTGTACCTATAGCCGTTCCCTGTCCATAGATACTTGCCTGTTTTGATACTGTCGTAAAGATCATATAACCATGGTCGGATAATTGTTCATAACAGTCATGTATAAATTTGGTCCGCTCGTCCGCTGCCAGCAGGTGGATTAACCCATGGCAAAATATTCCGTCATATTTTTTGGTATCAAAAGGCATATCAACGACCGACCCATGATAAATAATCGTTTGAGGCCCGAAACGTTTTCGTGCGAGTTCAATTGCTGTATTGGACAACTCTATTCCCGTAATATCGATTCCATTTTCTAGAAATATATGACCATTCCGGCCATAACCAAATCCCGGAATTAGGATTTCTTTTATATTCTTCGTCAGAAAGAAATCTTTTGCTATTTGAGCTGAATGAGCCGGAAATCCGCCCCACATCTCTCCTTTTTCCACAAAATTACGTTCCCAAAACTCCATGTCTTTAGATTTTTAATTTTAATATATTGTATTTATTGCATTCGGTTAGCAATCATCTTATAATTGCGATAACGATAAACGAAGGTAAGTTTTTTTACTATTGCAACTGTGTAGCAATATCATTAAATGCAATTAAATTGCAAATAAATTACATTTAAAGATCTTGTTCCAAATCATGGTTATATATCAGTATTGAAAAATACAGTATACCAACGATATCTTTGTCGTCAGATAAAAGAATATACCCTTTGCTAAAAAGAATATCATGAAAAACATAAAAACATTTTTTGCGGCCTCATTGCTTCCTTTCTTTACGATGCAGGTGACTGCACAGAAATTGGACAAGATGACCTGGTTTAACGAACCTATGGAGTGGACAATCAGTAACAATGCGTTGTCCATGTTTGTTACGCCCAAAAGTGACTACTGGCGAATATCCCATTATGGATTTACGGTGGATGATGCACCTTTCTTCTACACAGAGCGCGGTGGTGAATTTGAAGTGAAGGTCAAGGTTTCGGCTAACTATAAAACTCGTTTTGATCAAGCAGGCCTTATGTTAAGGATAGATCATGAAAATTATATCAAAGCAGGAATAGAATTTGTCGACGGAAAGTATAACCTAAGTACTGTTGTCACGCATCGGACCAGCGACTGGAGCATTATACCGGTAGATAAAGAAATCCCTTTTATATGGATAAAGGCTATCCGGAGACTTGATGCCGTAGAGTTCTTTTATTCCTTTGATGACAAGCAATATACGATGATGAGAAATGCATGGCTACAAGACAACCATCCCGTATTGGTTGGGGTGATGGGTGCATCACCGGATGGTGATGGCTTTCGGGCTAATTTCGAACACTTTAGTATCAAGCATCTTCCCGACCAGCGTCGAACAAAATGGTTAAAAGAGAATAGTTCCAATTGATCAATATGGCCGAGTCTGTCAGAGGAGTTCCTTTTGACAGACTTGTTATTATGGCGAAGTATCTTTTTGGCTATACATTTTATCGTATATGCTGATCGCTTCGTGCAAATTGCGCACCCGTAGTTTTTGTAAAATGTTTTGCCGATGCCGGTTAATGGTATTGATACTCAGACCTAGCTTCTCAGCAATGTCCTTACTGATCATCCCCCCTCTTACGCAATTCAAAACCTCCTTCTCACGTCGGCTCATGACATCCTTTACATCTTGATTATTGAATAAATAGACCTCTCCGTTTACCTGATTAAAGATATAGTTCTTGTTCCCATGTCGGTCTTCCCCATCGGGCAATAAGGTATAACAGCACAATGCCAACTGGGGAAACTCTTTACCGGAAGTATCCAAATAGACGATCTGATGTGACATCAACATATTCTGCCCATCTTTCCCTTCCACACGGAGCACACTATTTGCCTGGTATTGAAAACGTTCTTTGGACTCTATGTTCTTCACCATATCAAGAAACTGCAGTTCAAGTCTGTGTTTGACGGCCAGATCCTCAGGATGTACGCGCGCTAAGAAAAAGTCTTCCCAAATACTATTGATCTCCAATTTTCTATCAGGCGAAGACAGGTGCAGGCGCTCAGCTATCGCTCCCATGAAAGTAAAGCTCCAATTCGCCGTTAAATCACTTAGTACAACAATGCCATTATGGATCTCGGCATAAGTTTTGGCATATTGCTTATAGTGTTTTAAAACCGACAAGTCTACGCTCGTATTCCGGAGCCCTTTGCCAACAAGATTTTTATTTAATGCTTTTTTTAAATCCGATTCCATAGTTAAACATTTCGCAGGCTCATGGACATCCCTGTACCATTTTTAATTTATATACAACGTGACTGAGTTTTTCGCGACTCACTTGCTAGGTAAACATATACCCTTAACTTTAAAAAGAAAGACCGATCCGGATATAGGGCAAAGTCGCTTCTTTGCTAAAGCCCAGTACCCCCTGAATCGTAAGAAGCTCCCCGGGCATAAAATAAATTCCTCCGCCATAGCCCATGTGCCATGTATTTGAACTTTCCGCTGTCATCCAAACTCGCCCAACATCGTAAAACCCGATTGCACCAACAGTTCCCGGAACAAGATAAGATGAATAACTGAACAGCTTCAAGCGCATGTCAAAATTATTGAATACAGCTGTTTTTCCTGTAAATCGTCTTGAATTATATCCACGCAAGCTCATCTCACCACCAACCTGTGCGTGTTGATAAAAATAAGGATCTCCCCAAACAGCATCTACCCCTGTTCTATTCGCAAATGTGATGTAGTCGTTAGCGACAGTTTTATAAAAGCTCATCACGTGCTGTAGCTTTGTATATTTCCGGGTTTCGCCGCCGATTTCGGCATTCCAGCCCAATCTGGTATAGATATGTACACCTGATTTTGGATTTGCGGCATTATCACGTGAATCGTAATCCATCCCCCCTGTAAAGCCCGTAAAAAAATTACTTCCATAGATAGGTTCAACAGGAAATTCAGCCTTAAATTCCTCAAAGTATTTTCCTATATTATTAGCTTCTTTACTGTTGTAATATTCAGAAGATGAACCATAAAATAATTTTAGTTTAGGATTTAGATATTTTTCCAGAAAAATATCACTACTGACGATATCAAATCTATTTCGATAGTAAGAAATACTTCTTGAATCTGATTTTTCAAACAAGGTATTGTTTCCATAACCAAAAAAATTACTCAGATTTCTGGGGCCAAGTGATGAAAGATGAATAGAAAGATCCTGATCCGCAATTAATTTTTTAAAGTGACCTTTATAATCAAACATAAATGATTCGCGCCCTGTCAAATAACTGGCCATAAATTGGTGCCGATATGCATAAGGCTTCTTCCTAAACCCCTGATTTTCGATCAGATATCCCAATCCTAAAATCAGACCACGATCAACACCATAATCTAGATTGACTACGACTCCTTTACGGTCGTATACAAAATTATCGTACTCAAATTGGTGAATAGCAGTATCTGCGCTTAATTTTAACCGCACATTTTTATCAACCTGAATACCAGAACCCGGTTGATTTTTTGAGTCATAAATGTATACTTTACGACCATTACTAAATTTATCAGAGGCACGGTACATGTCATCGCCTTTTCCACCTATCAAACGAACTTTGACAGGAGATCGGCCAGATCCATGTAGTTTAAATTCATCTGATCCGGCGATACCATAGATTCGGACTTCTTCCGTCTGTCCGGGCAAAAAAGTACGTTTCAAGAGTCTTCGCCCTTCGGATCCATCTTTTTTCTTGTTGTGTATATCAATGGTCACAGAACCATCTTTGTTGTAGTCAACATCAACAAACTCAGATTTGGCAGATAAAGGCAAATCGACGACACGAGCAAGAAATCGATAATACGTTAGTCCACTCTGCATAAGTTCATCCCTTCTTGACCGAATATTTGTTTCCAGTTCCTTCGCACTTAATTTTACGATGGTATCCGGCATGGCCAACATAGCCCGATGGATCAGCGAATCCGTAAGCGTCTTCTGAACAAATTTTATTTCATCTATCCATTCATCCTCTGTCAGGTGGGTGAGAAAAAAGTGATCAAAATGGCGGGCATTGAAATTCCAATGGGGCACATTACGTATATGGGGACTATAGGCCTGCAAATGGGCTTTTAACCATTGGTAGGAAAGTAACGTAGGAAATAAGCCTGATGTTTTATAATACACCTTATCCCGATCTCGCGGTACAGGTGTATAAATCTTCTTACCTTTTTCTTTTTCGGGATCCCAACGCCAATTATCCTCATGACGATCCCAATCTCCCAATGCAAAATCAAGTAATCTTGAACGTAAAGTTAGTTTTTGATCAATTTGCGTATCATTATCTTCTAGCACTTTCCGAATGACTTTTGCACTATTGTCAGTTTTTTCGTCTTCAAAGGGGGTACGGGGCTCAAACATATAAGGCCTATTTTTAAATACCTCCCGATATTCACCGAATCCCGGATCATCTCCAACGAAAACAAGTTCGGGAGATGAATGTGGAATACCCAAAGCCGTATTAAACGGAGGAACAGTTAATGCACCAAATGGATGATGTATTGAAATCTGATCCTGAACAATATCTTTTGCAAATGTCTTTCGAAGGCTTTCAGGAAGACTCCGTTCTGGATATTTCTGAATGGACCTTAATACCCATTCCCTCCCTGAGGAATCGGCCATCCGAAGCGATTGGGTTTGCATCCCCCCACCCAGTTTGACTATACGGAGCCCCCCTTTTTCCATTTTAAGATCCATTCTACGCATTTTTACGGGCGTATTATATAATTTACGATAGCTGTCGCCCAACCAGAACCGATGAACCAGCCCCACTCGGTCATACTCAGGGGCGATGACAGTTGTTATGCTATCAACTTGCTGAGCATATGAGCTCAAAGCACAACAGCACGTAATCAATGTTAGGATTCTTCTCATATTTCTTAAGTCGGTCGTCAGGAAAAACATGGTTAAAGTTCACATTTTAAAGTATGGAATCAAAAACTTTCTGCTCCTTTTTTAGTTTAAACCAATATTTTTTTAATTAATTTATTCATGAAAGAAGAGTGATCATCATACCAATAACCGCATCAAAATTACACATCCAATAAACGACGATGATAATTGATCTGCCCCAAATGGTAGGTTAAATGTGTCGTTAAATGCACCAACAAATATTCCGTTGTTGTCTTCTCCTCAAACACTAATATGGGGTATATTGTGGCAAGGTCATCCTGATTAAGCTTATCCAAAGCCAGATCAACGACGCTGATGGTATTGTCTATACCATCTAAAAGTACTGATCTTGGAATATCCCGCAGCGTAAACTCAGCCTCCCTATCTCTGATATAGCCTGTTTTTCCGATCTCTGCTCCAATATACGTTTGTAAATTGCCAATTAAATGTAAACATAAATTTCCCGCTGAATTCGCAATACCATGATCAACAATCCAGATATTCGCTTCTTGTCTATAAGATGCAATTTCTGTTTTCAATCTATTCAGATCCCTATAAAAAAGACTTTTCAATGTTTTTACAAGCATAATCTAATTTTAATAGCATACCGCTGGCATTTCTTAATCAAAACTACCGATTTCACAATACTAATTGGCTCTTTATACATAGAATAAAACGAAAAAATTGCCTCAACCGATTGTAATTTTGAAAAGATGGATCTAAACCTGTTGAAAGTACATCCATTAAATATTCATCAGATATCGTATTTTTACTTGTACCAATAAAGTAATCAATGCTTATGTTTCCAAAATTTCCGAGAACAACCTGGATCATCTTCTTGATAGTAACAGTCACCATTACCCTACTATTTTCGAAATGCGAAAGTCCTTCGGATGGCAATGATGCCCTTGGTTTTCCCTTTCCCTTTTATACTTATTTAGGCGGAAGGCGTTACCCAGAACCACCGGACAGAACATATTTCAACGGCATATATCTTCTTCTGAACCTTATCATCTATTTTGGGATCGCCTGGCTATTAAGTTACGCGATAAAAAAAATCCGAAGATAAAAGGTTAAAGAAAATAACGTGAGCAGTACAAATTAAACAACATATAATTGGTAAACAAATTCTTACAACTTAAATTTACATTGCTTGATTGCTGTCATTATGAAAAAAAACACACAGATAACCAACCTGAGTATAGAATCCGCTGGTTTACCTAAAGATCCAAAATTGGTCATTGCTGAATATATATGGAACGGCTTTGACGCAAAAGCTACTGAAGTTGATATTGTAATTGAGAGCAACGAACTTGGTTATATAAACAGTATTGGCATCAGCGATAATGGAGAGGGTATCGTTTTCGATACACTATCCTATTCATTTGGTAATTTTCTCGATTCAGTAAAGAAAAATAGCATCAAGCGAAGTTCCTATACACGAGGAAAGAAAGGAAAAGGCAGATTTTCTTTTTCGTTGTTTGCGACAAGAGCGATTTGGAATACAATTGTAAAAGAAGAAGATTTAAAAACATACCGCATACAGATTGATCGGGACAGCAAAGAACAATATGACGTTAGCGAAAGTACTCTTGTAGAAAATCAAAAGACAGGTACTCAAGTGAGATTAGAGGGCGTTTTCGGGCTAAATTCATCTTATTTGGAATCGAAAGAATTTATAGATTTCATGGCGCAGGAATTTGGCTGGTTTCTATACCTTAACCGCGATTTAGGTTATGTAATACGAATTAATGGAGCGCAGTTGATATATGATCATCTGATTCAAGAAACGGATCTACTGTCATGGACTTTATATAGTACTGAAGATGGTCCCTCCTACACGTTTCAGGTCAATTACATTCGTTGGAACCAACAGATTGGAGATCGATATTACTATTATTTGCGCAACAGCGAAAAAAGAGAAATTGCAAAAGTCCTCAGTAGCTTTAACAATAATGCAATAGAATTCCATCACTCGGTTTATGTGACATCCGATTTTTTTGACGTTTTTGAACAAGAAGATATCAGCGTCTCTTCAGACGTAAATCTCTTCACTGGCAAAGAGAAACAAGTTGTCTACCGTAATTTGCTTGCTGAATTGCGCGATTTTCTAGACCGCAAGCAGAAAAAATACATTCGTGAAAACGCTGTTGCTGTCAAACTCAGTGAATTGGAAAAGAAAGGTTTTCTGCCCGCTTACGGGCAAACGGACAACGACAAAAAAAGAAAAGAAATATTGCTTGCATTGCTGCAGGAAATCTACATCATAGATCCGCGCATCTTCTACGGAGTCAAAACCGACCTGATCCGTACCTATTTAGGTTTCCTAGATCTCCTACTACAAACAGAGAAAAACGCAGACATCCTGCCCATACTAGAAAAAGCGTTTCCATTGTCAGATAAAGAAAGAAGCCGAATAAAACAGCTCCTAATACCTCGCAATAATCTCAACTAAGGAGCTATTTAAGTGCATTTGAAAGGCATTTTTATTTAATGACTTTAAGATGTCATTAAATAAAATAAAAAATTAGAATTTTGCTTAACACTGTTAAATCATTTATGCATTAAGGCATGGGTAGTAAAGAACGCATACAACGTCTCAAAGATGAGAATAGAACCAATATTCTCGACGCCGCTCTTCAAATCGTGAAAGATGAGGGATGGCAAGCGTTGAGCATGCGTAAAATCGCAGATATTATTGAATATACCGCCCCTATGATTTACGAGTATTTCGCGAATAAAGATGCAATTTTAAATGAACTCGCCAACCAAGGTTATCTCTTACTTGCCAAAAAAGTCAGACAAGCAAAATCAACTCAAACCGACCTGGAGAAACAATTGGAAGCGATGTGGTTCAGTTATTGGGACTTTGCATTCGAGGAGCGTGAATTGTACCAGCTCATGTTTGGCGTTGGAACAGCTTGCTGTGGGTTTGAAAAGACTTATAAGTGTGCGGAATCTCATGGTAGATTGATCAGTGATGTGATTCGTGAGATCATGAAGGATAAAAGTCCCTCAGAAGATTTAATCTGTCGGAAATATTTCACATACTGGTCAATTATACACGGATTGATTTCAATCAATTTGGTTAATCAGGGGAATGGTGAAAATACCAACCAAGAGGTTCTAAAAGATGCAATCTACGGTATTACTCGCTCGCTTACTGACTAAATTTTTTTATACAAAAAAATACAACGTTAAAAAATCTAACACCGTTAAATACACCAAAACTTCAATTTTTAATATCACATGAAAACAAATGTATCACCAAGTCTTAAGAAGATTTACATTCCAGCACTTAACAGTGTTAAACGAATTAATATCGTAAAGACAGCATATGTGCTTAGTGCAATCTTTTTATACAGCTGTTCAACAGGAAATAGCAAACCTATCGATCCTCCTCCTGTTAGCGTACCTGTTGTTGCCATTGAAAATGGCAACGAGACAGTTTATCAGGAATATCCGGCAACAATAGAAGCTTCGGCAAATATCGAGATCAGACCTCAGGTTGAGGGGATTTTGGAACAGATTTTTGTCGATGAGGGTGCGAAAGTCAGCAAAGGACAGGCGCTTTTTAAAATTAATGACCGACCATACCAAGAGCAATTGAATCAGGCCAAAGCCAATTTATTAGCTGCAAAAGCTGCTTTGGAAAACGCTGAACTGGAAGTTGAGAAAAAAACAAAATTGGTCAATACCAAAGTATTGACTGACTTTCAATTAAAGACAGCAATCAGTGCGCGCAATGCAGCTAAAGCGAATGTTCAATTGGCAGTATCTGCAGTGGAGACTGCTAAAATCAATGTAGGTTATACACTGATCCGCGCTTCTGCCGAAGGATATATCGGAAGGCTACAAAGAAAACAAGGAAGTTTAGTGGGCCCAACAGATACACAGCCCCTGACAGCGCTGTCAAATGTTAGGGATCTCCACGTTTATTTCTCATTGGGAGAAAATGATTTTATTGCTTTTAAAAATAATACGGAAGGTAACAGTCTTCAACAAAAATTAAACAACCTCCCTCCGATCAGTTTGGTACTTTCCGATCAGACCATCTACGATCAAAAAGGAAAAATAGATATGGTCGATGGTCAGTTTGACAAAAACACAGGTGCGATTACGTTACGCGCGACATTCAGTAATCCTGAAGGAGTTTTACGTAATGGAAATACTGGTCGTGTCCGGCTACAGAAGAAATACGATCAGGCTTTATTGGTGCCACAACTCGCTACACTTGAAATGCAAGACAAGATCTTTGTGTATACTGTCGGAAAGGAAAATAAAGTTGTACAGCAGCCCATCACTGTCATTGGAAAAAGTGGTTCAAACTATCTCGTAAGTAAAGGAATCAGTGCCGGAGACCGTATTGTCTATAAAGGGATAGATCTATTGCAAGATGGACAAAAAATCACACCGCAACCATTATCAAAAGACAGCATCAATTAATATTATAAACGACAAACTTATGCTTAAGAAATTTATAGAAAGGCCTGTACTTGCCACCGTCATTTCCATATTACTTGTAATATTGGGCGTGATCGGTATCCTAAAGCTACCCTTACAGCAGTTTCCAGATATTGCCCCACCTGCGGTACAGGTAACTGCCTTATATCCGGGCGCCAATGCCGAAACAGTACTGCGCGCCGTAGCCCCCTCTTTGGAAGAATCCATCAATGGTGTCGAAAACATGAGCTATATGAGCTCTACAGCGAGTAACGACGGATCATTGATGATCACAGTTTATTTTAAACTTGGTACCGATCCCGACCAAGCCGCTGTCAATGTACAGAACCGCGTGGCTCAGGCTACCAGCCAACTTCCGGCCGAAGTTGTTCAGGCAGGGATTACAACAGCCAAACAACAAAATAGCTTGATCATGGTATTGGATCTATATACCGAGGATGAAGGTAAATATGATCAAACTTTTATCACCAACTACGCGCAGATCAATATCATTCCCGAACTTAAACGTATCCCCGGAGTGGGACAGGCGCTCGCTTTTGGTGGTAGTAAAGATTATTCCATGCGTGTATGGCTTAACCCAAACCAAATGGCCGCCTACAAATTAACTCCGGAAGAGGTTATGTCGGCAATACAAGATAAAAACGTCGAAGCTGCTCCGGGAAAATTTGGAGAAAGCAGTCGCGAAGCCTTTGAGTTTGTTATTAAATATAAAGGTAAGCTTAACCAACCCAGTGATTACGAAAATATTATTATCCGTTCAAATACGGATGGTTCCGTCTTAAAGCTTAAAGATGTCGCCCGAGTTGAATTGGGATCGTATACTTATGCAAGTCATACACGTATCAATGGTAAAGCAGGACTCAATATCGGGGTAATGCAATTAGCAGGATCCAATGCGAATGAAATCCAGATTGCTATTCAGGAATTTATGGAGAAAGCCTCCTTAAGCTTTCCAAAAGGTGTAAAATATCTTGTTTTATATAATACCAAGGACGCACTTGATCAATCTATTGATCAAGTTAAACATACCTTGATCGAAGCTTTTATTCTGGTCTTTTTAGTTGTTTTCCTATTCCTTCAGGATTTTAGATCAACACTGATACCGGCTATTGCTGTGCCTGTAGCGATTGTGGGGACATTCTTCTTTATGCAACTTTTTGGCTTCTCCATCAATCTATTGACATTATTTGCACTTGTGCTGGCTATCGGTATCGTCGTGGATGATGCCATCGTGGTGGTCGAGGCCGTACATGCCAAAATGGAACATAATAATCTCCCGCCCAAATTAGCGACGACCTCAGCCATGAGTGAGATCACGGGAGCCATTATCTCCATTACACTGGTCATGTCCGCGGTCTTCCTCCCTATCGGTTTTATGGAAGGTTCGACGGGAGTTTTCTATCGACAATTTGCCTTTACACTGGCCATAGCCATCGTGATCTCAGCGATCAATGCGTTGACTTTAAGTCCAGCACTTTGTGCCCTGTTTTTAAAACCTACACACCATAATCATGATGATACTAAAAAACTTAATTTCAAAGAACGATTCTTCACTGGATTTAACGTTGGTTTTGATCGCCTGACCAAAAACTATTTAGGTAGCTTACGTTTTCTGATCCGTTACAAATGGGTAGCTTTCGCGGGCTTAGGGATCACCTTATTCTTGACAATTTTTATGATCCGTCGTACACCTACCGGATTTATCCCTTCCGAAGACCAGGGTTTTATCGCCGTATCATTATCTATGCCTGCGGGTGCCTCTTTGGACCGTACTTCGGGCGCTTTGGCTGAAGCTGAAAAACAGCTCCAACATGCTGATTTCACAAAGACTTTAAACGTTTTGGCTGGTTTTAATATTCTAACTCAGTCAACCAGCCCATCGGCAGGCGTTGCTTTTATTTTGTTGAAACCACATGAAGAACGGGGCAGTATCAAGGATATCAACGCGATTATGGCTGATGTCAACCAACGTCTGGCAAGTATCAAAGGCGCAAATTTTTTCGTCTTTACATTTCCAACAGTTCCCGGATTTAGTAATGTAGATGGTCTTGACATGGTGCTTCAGGATAGAACAGGTGGACAACTTGGCAAATTCAGTACAATCGGTCAAGGCTTTATCGGTGAACTGATGAAACGTCCTGAAATCATGATGGCCTTCACCACATTCAAAGCCGATTATCCGCAGTACGAACTACAGGTTGATGATATCAAAGCCGAACAACTTGGTGTAAGCACCAAAAGCATCTTACAGACCATGCAAGCCTACTTTGGTAGCGCGCAGGCGTCAGATTTTAACCGTTTCGGAAAGTACTATCGTGTTATGGTACAAGCGGATGCAAAAGACCGTAGCGAACCAACTTCCATGGACGGAATCTTTGTTAAAAACAGATTGGGCGACATGGTACCTATCAATACCTTGGTGAAATTGGAACGTGTCTATGGCCCTGAAACTGCTTCGCGTTATAATTTGTTTAATTCGATCGGAATCAATGCGATCCCAAAACCGGGCTATAGTTCAGGTGATGCGATCCGCGCTGTGGAAGAAGTCGCCAAACAGCATTTACCCACCGGATTTACGTATGAATTTTCGGGTATGACCAAAGAAGAAATTGTTTCGGGAGGTCAATCTACACTTATTTTTATCCTCTGTCTGATCTTTGTTTACTTCCTACTTGCGGCACAATATGAAAGTTATATTATCCCATTGGCGGTTATACTCTCTATTCCAACAGGTATATTCGGTGTCTTTGCCGCAATTAGCTTCACCGATACTGCCAATAATATTTACGTCCAGGTAGCATTGGTCATGTTGATCGGATTACTGGCTAAGAATGCCATTTTAATTGTTGAATTTGCCATTCAGGGACGTAAACAGGGTCTCTCGATACCGAGTGCAGCACTTAAAGCCGCGCGCTTGCGTCTGAGACCTATTATCATGACATCATTGGCTTTCATTGTAGGTATGATCCCCATGATGACCGCAGTCGGTCCATCCGCACAAGGAAATCATTCGATCAGTATTGCGGCGGCAGGAGGAATGCTTAGTGGGGTAGTATTAGGACTTTTTATTATTCCTATCCTCTTTATAGTTTTCCAGTTTATACAGGAAAAAGTAAGCGGTACCTCAAAAGAAAAACAACTGGAGAATGAACACATTTCTTTGGAAATCCCTGTGCATACAAATAATTAGTGAACAATGACAACATCGAAATATATGAATAGAAAAGTAAAGCTGCTGACAGTTTTCATTTTATCCTTTGTCGCGTGGTCTTGTAAAACAGATAAACTGGTCAGCAATAAACATCTTGCTCCTAATCTGCCCGAGCAATATCGCGATCAGGGACAAGTATCCCTGGAAAATAATATCGGCTCTATTCCATGGCGCGACTTCTTTAAAGATCCGGTTTTACAAAGCTTGATCGACAGCGCTATCCAGCATAATCTGGACATGCAATTAGCACTGAAAAATATAGAGTCGTCTCAACTGAGCCTGAAGCAGGCAAAAGCAAACTATCTTCCTGCCGCTCAGTTGCAGGTTAGAGGAAATAGTACCAACCCATCCAATAACAGCATGAATGGATTGAGTCTGGCACAATTTCTAAAACAAAATCATGTTGAAGACTATACAGCATCCATTGGTTTATCTTGGGAGGCGGATCTGTGGGGGAAAATCAAGAATCAAAACGCTGCGGCTTTAGCTTCCTACCTGCAAACTGAGGAAGCAAAAAAAGTCATACAAACGCAATTGATTGCCCAGGTTGCCCAAGGTTATTATCAACTTTTGATGCTCTATCAGTTAAGGGATATTGCACAACAAAATTTACAACTAAGCGATACCACGCTCCGTATTGTCAAGCAACAATACGAAGTTGGTGATATCACATTACTTGCATTGGAACAAGTCGATGCGCAACGTCTATCCGCCGCTGCGCTTATACCTGATTTCGAACAGCAGATCCATCTTCAGGAGAATGCGATTCAAATTCTCAGTGGCAAACTCCCAGCGGAAATTAAAACACAGGAGCAATTAGTCAATGTTCGTTTTCCCGAAGGTCTGGCAACAGGAATACCGGCAGATTTATTAAGCCATCGTCCGGATGTTAAACAGGCAGAGCTTGCTGTCACGGCTTCTCAGGCCTATCAAAAATCTGCTAAAGCAAGAATGTACCCCTCGTTGGTCATTAGCGCTGAAGCAGGTGTAAATGCGTTTAAAACCAGTAATTGGTTTAATCTGCCTGCATCTCTATTTGGTGCGATCACAGGTAGTATTACACAGCCTATTTTTCAGCGCAGAGAGCTGAAAACACAATATGAGCTTACCCGCATAGAACAGGAGAAGAACGTTATGATTTTTAAACAAAAAGTCATTTCAGCCGCCGGAGAAGTTTCTGACGCGCTGGTCTCTATTCAAAAATTGAAAGAAAAACAACAGATTACTTTGGATAGAACCACTCGTTTAAAAGAGGCCACTAAACATGCCAACCTTCTTTTCGAAACTGGTATGGCAACTTATCTGGAAGTAATCACTGCACAAAGCAATATATTACAGAGCGAACTTGAGCTGGCTCAAGTGAAGAAAGCCGAGCTTTCTGCTGTAGTCGATCTGTATCGCTCCTTAGGTGGCGGATGGAGCAATAACTAAATTTTAAAGATTTGCAATTTTTCTAATTTTATATCACATATCTGGGAAACAGGGGACCGCGAGGGTCTCCTGTTTTATTGTTTTATAGCAACACATTTTAACGCTTACCGCCCCTACCTGGTTTGGCGTTCCGATTCGACCTTGCGACAGTAGCTCCCAGCTATCTCCGCTCTTTTTTCAAATTTTACCTATCCTATACTTACCCATATAGACATTGTTATAAATCTTTCAAACCTTGGAATAAAAGGGACAAATACCGCAGTAATCATGTAATTATTTTTGTGAAACAATAAATTTAATAACATGAGAAATTTAAAAACGCTGGCAATGGTATGTTGCGTTGCCATTTGCGCTTTATTGCTTGGAAGCTGCAGTAAAGATGATGAAATTACTCCCGAGCCTCAGCTGACACCAAGTGAGGTATTGGCAAGTACAGCCTGGGAAACGACAAATGCCAAAAATAACAAAGGTGAAAGCGTGGCCCTGACCGATGCTAACGTCTCAAATTTTGTGGGTTTCGCCTACTTTAAATCGGATGGGTCCTTTACCATGTTTAATCTTGATGACTCTCCCAAAATGCAGGGCGACTGGTCTGTTTCAGCGGATGGAAAAACACGGACCATCGTCGCTAAAAATGCTACCGGAGAAACGCTTTTCACACGCGTAGTTGATATAACGGTATTGACAAAAAAGGAATTTACGTACCGAATCTATCCAAATAACGACAATAAAACCGTTTATTTCGACATTATCCATACACCAACAACACACAAAGAGCCAAAGTAACCGCTATATTACTTGACTATATAGCACGATATTTCCTCTTAAACCACAAGGATTGACAATGCTCCTGTTTTGTCAATCTTTTTTTTAGCTCCGTTTTTAAAGTTTATTCCAATTCATAAACTCATCACATTTCGCAAGATATTTACAATCAGACACTTTGAAAGCTATATAATCAGCGATAGACAATTGAATTTTGTTATTGACTCAGCCATTGGGGATTTTTGTACCTTATTTTTGTTAAACTATTTACAAAAGCAAATTAAATACTGTTATTTTGATTGTAATACTGAAATTAATTCAGTAAATTCTATAAGAAAGACATAAATCAGAACATTGATGCAATATACGATTGGGTTGTACAAATTGATCTTTCAGCCTGCTCTTTGTACGCTTCAGAATAAATTTTTACTCCAATCATTAAACGAATTGCGAAATTTATAGCGATTAAATAGCATATATAAGTAAAAAGAATGCAAGATAAGACACTCTATAAATATGAGAAGAATCTAATCAGTACAAATAAAAAAAGGGTATTATTTACCATACTGTCATTTTTTCTCATCTATCTTGTTACCTATATTATCGATCCATTTTCTAGTTGCTGGAACGGCTATTTCCAGCGAAATAGGTTTGAAATATTGGGAGAATGGACATTTACGATCATCTATAGTTTTCTGATCTCCGAGTTCAGTATTATTGTACACAATAGATTGGACCGTGTCTTAACTTGGAAAGACAACCCAACGGAAAGACTATTAATTGAAACAGTTATCAATCTCATTGTAGTTCTTCTCATCAATTTATTGCTGGTTTACATCATCTCCCGGTATTATTATGAACTTCAAAATATCACGATTGCAACGTCTCTGGAAGAAAAAAGAGGTGTCATTCAAAATATTTCCATCAGCGTCATGATCGCTTTAATGATCATGGGGATTAACATTGGTATTCATCTGATCAACAACTGGAAAAATGAATCCATACGTGCAGCTAAGCTCGGGCAAGTTATTCTCGAAACTGAACTTCAATCGCTAAAGCTACAGATTGACCCACATTTTGTCTTCAACAATTTGAGTGTATTATCCGAAATAATTTTAGAGGATCAACAGCTCGGATATGAATATGCGGAGAATTTCTCCAAAATATACCGCTACCTGTTGGTGAATTCAAAAAAAGATGTGATCGCTCTCGAGGAAGAACTCAATTTTCTAGATTCCTATATTTTCTTGATAAAAAATAGATTTGGGGATGGGGTCCATTTTGAAATAAATGTAGATCCTGCGAAGTCCAATTATCAATTACCACCGCTTACCTTACAGCTTTTGGTTGAAAATGCACTAAAGCACAATCAAACCAATAAGAAGCGTTCATTAAAGATTAAGGTATACACCAATGCACAGAACCAATTAGTTGTCGAAAATATTTTGATACCAATAGAAAATGTATCCGAATCATCTGGAATAGGTATTTCGAATATCATCAAAAGATATGATCTATTGTCGAATCTGCAACCGGAGATATTGAACAATGGAAAGACATTCAAAGTTAATCTACCACTTATAGAACAAAACTCATGAGCATAACCAATGTATTGATTATTGAGGATGAAAAATTGAATGCTGATCGTCTAAAACGACTATTGAAGGAAATAAAACCCGCCATACAAATACTGGATGTTTTGGATAGTATTGCAGATAGTATCACTTGGTTTCAAAGTAATGAATCTGCGGATTTGGTGATGATGGATATCCGTCTTTCTGATGGTTTAAGTTTCGAGATTCTGGAAAACATAAAAATTGACTGTCCCATTATCTTTACGACTGCATTTGATGAATATGCCGTCAGGGCCTTTAAGTTCAACAGTATAGATTATCTCCTGAAACCCGTGGAAAAAAAAGAACTAGAAAATGCACTGATCAAATTAGACAATCTAAAACTTCAACAGACGAGTCAGGCCCCAATCCAGGGCTTATTGGATTTTATTTATCCAAAAGATTTCAGAACCCGGTTTCTGCTTCCTTACAAGGATGGTTATAAAACAATATTGGTCGAAGACATTCAGTATTTTTACTCAGAGTTTAAGTTAACACATGCCAAATTGAAATGTGGTACGGTCGAAATTGTACCGCAAACCTTAGAAGAGCTGGAGCAGCAACTAAATCCCAAAGTTTTTTTTCGTGCCAATCGACAATTTATTGTGCATATAGATGCAATAAAGAGATTACATAACCATTTTAATGGCAAACTTAAAGTAGAAATCAAATATAGCGAAGATGTCGAGATCCTCGTTAGTCGCGAAAAAGCTCAACTCTTAAAAAATTGGTTGGATTATTAATAGAGCCCTCTCTAATTCCCTATTTTTGGACACAATCAACTGGAACGGACAGCTGTCCAACTAGCGTCTTTCTAAGGAAAACGATAAAAAAGACCCATTCTGATTAAATAATATAAAAATTCAGCGCATTATAGCTACGTTTCAGTAGGCAATTGTTACGTCTCGGTAGATTTCCTGACAACATCCCTTAAAAGAATTCTTTCTTTTGCTTTATATAAAATGATAAAATGGCACTAAGAACGATGACTTTAAAACCTATACTTACATTTATTACAGCAGCTACATTATTATCGTCCTGTGGAGGCAACCAAGAACAACCGCAAGAGCAGGCAGTGACTGTTGACTTTATTGAACTATCCCCCGCACAGGCGGAAACAGAAAAAAAATATCCCGGCACATTAGAGGGTACAGTCAATGTTGACGTAAAAGCTCAAGTAACGGGTTACCTCGAGCAGATCTATGTGAAAGAGGGGGATTATGTCACAAAAGGCCAAGCCCTTTTCAAAATAAAAGCAGATGTATATAATGAACAAGTTAATAACAGCAGGGCAGCTTATCAGGCAGCGTTGTCCGCAGAACAAAATGCGAAACTAGAAATTGAAAAGATCAAACCGCTTGTAGAAGGCAAAGTGTATACCGAACTTCAGCTTAAAACCGCTGAAGCGAATTACGCTGCGGCAAAAGCACAGGTCGCACAAGCACAAGCAGCGCTAGGTTCATCACAAATTAATGCACGATTTACCTTAATTAATGCTCCAGTTAGCGGCTACATCGGACGAATTCCAAATCGTATCGGAAATCTGATTACAGCAGTAGATGCCACACCGTTGACAACATTAGCTGAAATCAATACCGTGAACGTGTATTTTTCCTTAAGTGAAGCTGATTTTATAGCCTTTATGAAGGACCACAGAACAAAATCATCTCAGGATGATGCAACATTGATCCTCGCTGACGGTACAGTCTATAATCACCCTGGAAAAGTAGAAATGGCCAGCGGTAATATTGATAGGACAACTGGTAGTATGACACTAAAGGCAATCTTTACTAACCCAGACAAGATACTTCGTTCTGGCGGTTCAGCCAAAGTTGTCCTAAAAAAGGCTCATGATAATGTATTGTTAGTTCCCAAAGCAGCTGTTAAAGATATCCAGGACCGTTATTTTGTCTATGTCATTGGAGACAAAAATAAAATTGCCATGAAGCAGATCGAGATTGCCGGAAATACGGCCAATGAGTATCTGCTCAAATCAGGTCTGACAGCGGGTGAAAAAATCGTAATGAATCGAATTGATATGCTTAATGACGGAATGCAAGTTCAACCTACTAAGAAATAAAAACCTATAGTAGATTTATCTAAAATTTAAAATAAAATGCTTAAGAAATTTATTGACAGGCCAGTTTTGGCAACTGTTATATCTATCATATTTGTCATACTCGGGATCATCGGCCTTTTAAGATTACCACAGACACGATTTCCGGACATCGCTCCACCCACTGTCCAAGTGACAGGGAGTTACCCGGGTGGTAATAGTGAGACCGTATTACGGTCAGTTGTTACACCGCTTGAAGAACAGATCAACGGTGTGGAGGACATGGAATACATTACCTCAACGGCCAGTAATGACGGTACATTTTCGGTACGTATCGTCTTCAAGGCTGGGGTAAATCCGGATCAGGCCGCAGTAAACGTACAAAACAGAGTGCAGCAAGCTACACCAATCTTGCCACAGGAAGTGGTCCGTATGGGATTGACGACTTCTAAGCAGCAGAATAGTATGATCATGATTTTCAATATCTATACCGTAGATAACAAAAAATATGATGAACTATTCCTGCAGAACTATGTCAACATCAATCTGATCCCGCAGATCAAACGTGTTCCCGGTGTAGGCCAGGCCATGGTGTTTGGTTCCAAAGACTACTCCATGCGCGTTTGGCTCAACCCTCAGAAAATGGCAAGTTATGGTCTTGTACCGCAGGAAGTCATTGCTGCCATCTCAAAGCAAAGTCTGGAATCTGCGCCTGGAAAATTAGGTGAAGAGTCAAAAGCTCCCCTGGAATATGTCATTCGATATAAAGGGAAAAAGAACCTTCCGGAACAGTATGAAAATATTATTGTCAAAAATAATGATGTTCAGATCGTCCGGCTGAAAGATGTTGCCCGAATAGAGTTTGGTTCGATCAGTTATAGTGGTAATTCGCAAAACAATGGTTTGAATACCGTTACTATCGGTATTTTCCAGACTTCTGGTTCAAATGCCAACGAAATCGAAATAGGGATCGATAAACAAATTGAAATAGCACAACGCTCTTTTCCTCCCGGTATCAAGATATTTAAACTGATCAGTACCAAGGAACGTTTGGATGAAAGTACCGCCCAGGTGCGTTCTACTTTAATTGAAGCATTCATTTTGGTCTTTTTGGTTGTGTTCTTATTCTTGCAGGACATCCGATCGACTATTATTCCAGCAATTGCGGTACCAGTAGCCATCGTGGGTACATTCTTTTTCTTACTGGTGTTTGGGTTTACCATCAACATATTGACCCTTTTCGCCTTGGTATTAGCGATCGGTATTGTCGTCGATGACGCCATTGTCGTCGTCGAAGCCGTCCATGGCAAGATGGAAACATCGACCATGACCGGTAATGAGGCCACGCACAGTGCCATGAACGAAATAACGGGTGCTGTAATCTCGATTACTTTAGTCATGTGCGCTGTGTTTATTCCTATCGGTTTTATGACCGGTTCATCGGGAATGTTTTATAAACAATTTGCCTACACCCTAGTTATCGCTATTGTCATTTCAGCAATCAATGCGCTGACATTGACTCCGGCACTATGCGCCTTGTTACTGAAAAACACACATGCCGAAAACCACGACGGACAAACCCCAAAAACAGGGTTCTCCCAACGGTTTTTCAAAGCATTTAATGCTGGTTTTGAGAACATAACAAATAGATATGTAGGTTCACTGAAATTCCTTGTTCAGAAAAAATGGATAGCGGCTTTATTAATTATCGCGACAATAGGCGCAGCGGGATATTTGATGACAAGTACCTCAAAGAGCTTTGTTCCAATGGAAGATGACAATTTTGTCGTGTACAGTTTGGAGATGCCGCCTGGTACCGGCCTCGATCGGACGACTAAAGCCGTAGAAAAAATAGAAAAGCTGCTCGCCGACCTTCCTTCTATTGAAAGTCATACAAGTATCACGGGTTTCAATATGATCGGGAACAACTCCAGTGCGGCCTATGCAACAGGATTTATCCGCCTAAAGGATAAGAAAAAACGTGGCGAAATGAACGATATTGATCAGATCCATCAGGTGATTTCTGAAAAGCTGACCACTGTCAAAGAAGGTAATGCAATGGCCTTCCGCTCCCCCCCCGTTGACGGTTATGGTATGATGAACGGGGCCGAACTTGTGCTGCAGGATAGAGCCGGGAAATCTCCGGTGGAGCTTAAAGCAATGTCCGATTCTGTTATTGCGAAGATCATGCAACAACCCGGTGTACAATTTGCCTACACCATGTTTAGAGCAGATTACCCTCAAATGGAATTGGAAGTTGACGAGGATAAAGCTGCCCAACTTGGGGTTGACGTCAGTGAAATGCTCTCTTCCGTTCAGACCTATTTTGCGGGCGATCAATCATTGAATTTCAATCGCTTTGGTAAATTCTATCGTATTGCTGTAAAAGCAGATGGAATTTTTAGAACGGATAAGGATGCATTCAATGAAATATTTATCAAGAATAACAAAGGGGAAATGTTGCCCGTAAATACATTGGTAACACTGCGTAAAGTCTATGGGCCAGAATCCGTAACACGTTACAACCTATACAATTCACTTACCATAAATGTCGTTAGTAATCCGGGTATCAGTAACGGTGCTATCATGGAAACACTGGAGAAAAACGTATTGAACAAGTTGCCGGGAGACTATAGTTACGAATGGACAGGACTAAGCCTGGAAGAAAAATCTTCTGGCAATCAGACGATGATCATTTTGACATTGAGCTTATTGTTCGTCTACTTCTTGCTTTCCGCTCAATACGAAAGTTATCTATTGCCGCTGGCAGTTCTGTTATCAATTCCGACAGGGATCATAGGATCGTTCTTAGGAACACGTGCGATCGGTCTGGACAATAATATATACGTTCAAGTCGGATTGATTATGTTGATTGGTCTTTTGGCCAAGAATGCGATCCTGATCGTTGAGTTTGCATTGCAGCGTAGACGGGCGGGGTCTTCACTCCTAGATTCGGCCCTTGAGGGTGCCAAAGCACGGCTTAGACCAATCTTAATGACCTCATTGGCCTTTATAGCAGGTATGATTCCATTAATGTTTGCAACGGGCGGAACAGCAACGGGTAATCACTCCATCAGTACCGGAGCGGCAACGGGGATGTTAAGCGGTGTGATCCTGGGCGTGATCGTTATACCACTATTATACCTGGTGTTTCAATATTTGCAGGAGAAGGTTTCAAGTAAAAAACTCGTGGATAAGACAAACGATTAAAATGAAAAAATTTCATCAATATATTAGCATATTAGCAGGCGCCTCCCTACTGCTCGCTTCATGCAGTGTAGGCAAAAAATATACACGTCAGGACATGGAGCTACCAGAAAATTTTAGAAATAACGAAATTGTCCTAACTTCCGATACACTGGCATTATCCTGGCAGAAATTTGTAAAGGATGCTAATCTGACCGCACTCATAACGAAAGCATTGGTCAGAAACACCGACGTAAGTGTGGCGCTGCTCAGCATGCAACAGCTGGAGCTCGCCTATAAACAATCGAAAAAAGGCCTATTACCAACACTTGATCTCAATGTGGGCGCGAATAGAACTTGGCTGTCCTCCAATTCCCTCAATGGTTCCCTCAGTGATCAATTTATCGGAACACCCCATATGGACGATTACAGCGCTACGCTCGGACTTTCCTGGGAAGCCGACATCTGGGGCAAGGCAAAAATGCAGAGAGAAGAAGCTTTAGCAAATTTCTTTGGGCAGAAGGAAAATTTATCTGCGTTAAAGACCCGCATTATTGTTCAGGTTATTCAATCGTACTACAACCTGATTGCATTGGATGAACAGCTAAAAATTGCACAAAAAAACGTTCAGCTTAGTGACAGTACATTAAGTATGATACGCTTGCAATATAATTCTTCACTCGTAAGTTCTTTAGCTGTCGAACAGGCCGAAGCCCAAAAGAAAACCGCGGAATTGCTGATTCCTTTGGCAGACCAGAATATTGCTATAGAAGAAAATGCCCTGAGTATTCTCTGTGGCGATTTTCCTGATAAGATTCTGCGTTCCGAAGGTCTTGATGCCAGATTTGTCAACGAAACAGTAGCGACCGGTGTTCCTGCCAATCTGCTTAGCCGCAGACCGGACGTAAAAGCCGCTGAATACGCTATTGTCGCTGCCAACAGTAAAATGGGTTTGGCGAAAGCTGCAATGTATCCTTCAATAAGTTTGACTTCTTCGATCGGAACAAATTCCATTCAATTTAATCGCTGGTTTGATCTGCCCGGCTCCATTGTGAAAACAATAGCAGGCAACATCACCCAGCCAATTTTTCAAAAAGGTGCATTAAAAACGAACTATGAGATCTCGATAATCGAGCGAGAGAAATTGGGGGTACAGTTCAAACAGTCTGTTATGCGCGCAGTTTCGGAAGTATCGGATGCCTTGGCAAAAATTAAACATAGCGAAAGAAGGTTACAACTGATTGACGCTAAATCACAGTCATTGGCCAAAGCGACTTCGGATGCTGCACTCTTATACAAAAGTGGCATGGCAAATTATCTGGAAGTCATAACCGCACAAAACAATGCTTTACAAAATGACCTCGAGCATATTAGCATAAAGCGTGAAAAACTCAATGCAGTAGTGGATCTTTACCGCGCACTGGGTGGAGTTAACGATACCGAACAGTAACGGGTAAAGCATAAGATATGCTCCAAATGATTTTTGAGCATATCCATTATTATTATAGTTTAATCAAAGGGACCAAATTGCATTGGTCCCTTTTTGATGGCTTGATCCATCACTTCGATTACAATTCCCCGAATGGATTGCTGCTATTTTTCAATCATCGGAATTAAACCACTAAATTTTCTTATCTTCGGATAAGAAATAGAATGTTATGAACAGAACAAGCTGTCTTCCTCCCCCAATCGTTTAATATTTGCTAAAATATTAATAAAGTGTGGCACCGAATAATCGGGACGATTCCCCATGCCTTACATTCTCAATCAAATTTTATAACAAAAGTATCTGTCATTTTTAATGATAGATCTGGAAGACAACATTATTATGAAACATTCATATTTCATACTGCATCTTGCTGTGGTATGTTTAGGCATATCTGGCGTATTGGGCAAAGTCATCAGTCTCAATGAAGGTATGCTAACCTGGTATCGGGTATTTTTCTCTGCTATTTTTTTATTTTTAATTTCAAAATGGTTTAAAATTCCACATCAGATCAGCTCAGCTGAAAAATTTGCTATCGCAAAAAATGGGCTTTTGATTACGGCCTCCTGGCTACTTTTTTATGCAAGTATCAAATATTCCAATATTTCCATTGGCGTAGTTTGTTACTGCATGGCTAGTTTCTTTACCGCAATTTTTGCCCCAATGATCAACAAAACAAGATTTAAACGTTCGGAGTTTCTGCTGAGTGGACTTACACTTTGTGGCATAGCATTGATATTTCATTTCGACACAGCACATCAATTGGGTATTATCTTGGGGATCATTTCGCCAGCATTCGCTTCGCTTTACGCCATTTATAATGAACGTTTGGTCAAACGGTATAATAGTATAATCATCAATTATTATCAAATGCTGGGCGGGACCATCGCGCTGGGGCTGCTCCTTCCCGGGTATCTTTATTATTATCCCATGACCTCTTTTATCCCAAGTTCAACAGATATGATATATCTCCTCGTTTTATCCCTCTTTTGTACCGTTGCCGTATACATCGCTTTCACAGAAATTTTAAAGAGAATTTCTGCGTTTACACTCAATTTAAGCCTTAATCTCGAACCTGTATATGCTATCTTAATTGCATTTTTTTTCTTTCATGAATCCAAAGAACTCAATCTATCATTCTATCTCGGGCTTTCATTGGTTATGCTCTCTGTACTGATCCAGGTGCGCCTCGGTAGAAAAAAGGAATAATCAAGATTTCAATATAACAAAAAGACGATGAGGCGATTTACCTGTAATTAATAACAGATTCATGCGCTAGGCCCCAAAATTTGTCCGGGCAAAGTCTTATATTTACATCCTATCGAATGCTCAATTGAAATCAGAAATTCAGTTGAGCATTCGAAAAAATGAACATCACTTAGACAAGATTATGAGCAATACTTCTTCAGACAATAAACTTATCCATGAACAAATTCAATACCTTGAATTTATATCTAGCGATCTTGAAAGAGCTAAAAAATTCTATTCCGCAAGTTTTGGCTGGAGCTTTACAGATTACGGCCCTCAGTATACCGCCTTTGATGGTAAATATGTGGATGGAGGTTTTACAGTTGGAACACCAGTAAACGGCAGTATTTTAGTCGTTCTTTACTCAAATGATTTATTCGCTACGCGTGACAAAATCACTCAGGCCGGCGGTATCATTGTTAAAGATATCTTTAGCTTTCCCGGTGGCAAAAGATTTCAATTTAAAGACCCTGATGGCTATGAGCTGGCTGTATGGGCAACAGAGTAGACCGATCAAATAGGCAAATAGCATAAAACAAAAAAGGACTTAATGAATTAAGCCCTTTTTTGTTTCTGGTAATTTTTATTTCTGTTCTTGTTGGAACGTCTTCGATTTTGCGAACTGCCGCTTCTCTTTGCCGGATTATATTCAGGACCAGCCTCAAAGCCTTCCGGTAAAGCGATTTGCTCGACAGGATAACCGATTAGGTTTTCAATCTGAGAAAAACGTTGCTGATCTTTGTCATTCACAAAAGTAATGGCAGTACCAGTTGTTGCGGCTCTCGCTGTACGGCCGATACGGTGTACATAATCCTCAGGATCTGGCGGAACATCATAGTTTACAACCAGACTGATACCTACGATATCGATACCGCGTGAAATTACATCCGTCCCGACAAGTACTCTCACCTGCCGCGATCTAAATCTGCTCATGATATCCTCACGCTTCGCCTGTTCAAGATCAGAATGAAAACCCTCTGCGTCTATTCCCTGCTTTTGCAGCTCATGCGCCAATAGCTTAACTGTAGTTTTCTGCGAGGCAAAAATGATAACAGAGACATAATTAACGTCCTGTAAGATAATCTTCAATAGATCCATCTTTTGTTTATCGTAAACCAGGTATACACGCTGATCTATACCTTCCGAAGGTTTTGAAATGGCGATATTGACCTCAACGGGTTTAGAAAGGATCTTTCTCGCAAAATTTCGGATTTTAAGGGGCATCGTCGCTGAAAAAAGCAGCATTTGCTTTTTCTTTGGCAAATAACTAACAATGCGTAATATATCATCCTGAAACCCCATGTCCAGCATACTGTCCGCCTCATCGAGTACAAAATGTGTCAGATGCGTTAAATCGACTTTCATCGAGGTAAGATGACTGATCAATCGACCAGGGGTAGCGACAATAATATTAACCCCCTCCCGGATAGCGCGTTTCTGCTGTTCGTAGCCCATACCGTCACCCCCTCCATAGATCGAGATGGACGTTGCCCCGGTATAATAGGACATGCCCATGATCTGCTGATCTATTTGCAATGCCAACTCCCTTGTCGGGACAAGTATAATCGCACGTATGTTTTCTTTCGCATCTCTAGCGACGGCATCTAAAATTGGCAACATATATGCTGCCGTTTTACCCGTGCCCGTCTGTGCACAGGCAATCATATCGCTTCCTTCCTTAATAACGGGAATTGTCTGTTCTTGAATAGGCGTAGCCTCTTCAAACATCATGCTTTCTAAGCCCTCTTCCAATTCCGGAACAAAACCAAATTCAGTAAATCTCAAATTTTATTATTTTATTAAATATGTGCTAAGTTACTAAAACTAATCTATATATGAGGTCAGCATTTACTCGCTTAAGTGCTATACTGAAGATAAACCTGCTGACAGCGTTTTTAATCCAAGCTATTTTTAGCTTATACTGCCCAGATTATTTTTGGAATTATCGGCCAATCTCAACATCGTATATCCTAATATTCCAGCACAAAGCGAAGCGATAAGCACCGCAAATTTCGCTTCTTCGATTAAGAAGGCGTCATCAAATGATAAGATAGATATGAAGATAGACATGGTAAAACCAATTCCCCCCAATAAACCGACACCGAAAATCTGCATCCAGCTTGCACCATCCGGAAGCTGTGCTATTTTCAATTTTTTTGCGATAAAACAAATTAAAAATATCCCAACTGATTTTCCAGCAATCAATCCTGCAATAATACCGAGTCCCAATTTTGAAGTTAATCCCCCAACCATTTCCGCATGAATTGGAATTAATGTATTTGCAAACGCAAACAAAGGGATAATAATAAAATTAACGGGTTTAGTCAATAAATGCTCCAGCTTTTCTAACGGTGATTCTGTTTCATCAGGCGTAGTGGGTAGAGTCATTGCTACCAATACACCGGCAATAGTTGCATGTATGCCAGAATGATGGATAAAATACCAAATAAAAAGTCCCGGAATAAGATAAGCCCACAGCGCTTTCACCCCAAGTTTATTGAGGACAATTAAAAAAACAAATATGCCCAGCGCTATAAATAGATAGGTTGCATGAATCCCACTGCTATAGAACAAAGCGATAACTAAGATTGCAAGCAAGTCATCCACAATGGCTAAAGCCGCCAGAAAAATCTTGAGGCTAGCAGGAACTTTATTTCCCAGAAGTGTGATTACGGCAAGCGCAAACGCAATGTCCGTTGCCATAGGAATTCCCCAGCCGTGCGCCGTATCGGTAGCATCTTTATTGATGATAAAATAGATCGCTGCAGGCAATAACGCCCCACCCACGGCAGCCAAAATAGGAAGAACGGCTTTACTAGTAGATGATAGTTCCCCCTCCACAATTTCTCTTTTAATCTCCAATCCCACCAATAAAAAGAAAATAGCCATTAGTCCATCGTTGAGCCACAACAACCAGGAATATTTCAGCTGGATATCCTCGGTTTCAAATCCTACTTCTCGAAGCAGAAAGTCCATGACTGATCCATATAATGACGTATTGGCTACGATCAACGCCAAGATTACACAAGAAAAAAGAATAATCCCACCAGCAAAGCTAGATTTCAAAAATTCTCTGAAGACAGTTAAATTAATAAGTTTTGACATGACATTAATATCTTTAAATGCTCAAAAGGTTCACAATATACAACTTTACGTCCATTAATACGATCTCCGCTCCCATTATTTGGGTCGCCGATCCAGATTACAGGAATCTGTTCCATTATAATTCAAAAAACAGCTTTTTTTTTATCATTCAATCCCAAACAGCGTAGTTTGACAACAATCTCTTCCAATAATATAGACAATTTAACTTTAAACATCACCTTAAAAGCTGACATCTCCATAAAAATCAACACATTACAATGCAACCGCCATAAACCACTTTTTGATATTGTCATTTTTGTAAAATTTATTTGTCTTTATTGCAAAAAATAGTTAGCTTGCTACTATAGTTAATAAACCGTTTATTATGTGCAAGAAGTGGATTTTCATGGTGCTTCTTTTCGTAGCAAATTTTACATATGCGCAGACGACAGAGGATACAACCCAACATCAACAACAATCAGGCTCCCATTATATTATTTTAGGGATCGTCGCTATTATTGTCATCATTTTTATATTATACAGGAGGCAAAAGAGGAAATTTAATGAATAAGGGAGATCGATTGATCTCCCTTATTGTTTCTACCTAAATACAACCATTTTCTCTTTTGCCCACCTCATACCTACTGTTTAATCGGCTCATTTGTTTGCGCCAAACGTTGTGATCCGGTATTCGCAGGACAGGCAATATCATCTGTCGCGTCATAAACCAACTTTTTGCCTTTCAATTTTGTGATCAGTTCCTCCGGTACATATATCTGCACTTTGGTTATGGAGTAACCGCTAGGAAAATATCGGACGTAATAACCATCGGGATGAAGTGTCCAGATACCATTAGGGACATCCGTACGAGGTTCGGCCATACCGGCCATAATCGCATACTTTTCAAACTCAGCATAAGAATAGTTGCCTGAAGAAACCAGCTGTCTGATATTATTCTCTGCTTCAAATATAGTCTGCACAGCAGGTGGCATCTGATCCTTCGCTTTTTGCACAACATCAAACGGTAATATACCTAGTGCCCCTCCCTCCAATAACAACAATTGTTCTGGGCTCAATAACTTCAATGCAGTTTCCTTGACCTCGCCAGCATAGTCTATAAATTTGGTTTTGGCAATAATAGTCCACAATAACATCTGTATCGACGATTGTGAAACTTCAGGATGCCTTTCCGCACTTTTTAAGATAGCGATAACAACCTCCCTTTTTTTTCCAAGTGTTGGAGCGTACATATAACCATCACCCTTGGATGGGGCATAGGTACCCGCTTTCAGACAGTAACTTTTGTTGGTCATTTCAAAATGACCTGCTTCGAGTAGATAGCCATCCTGACCATTTTTGGTTAAATTTTCCAAGGGTTTATAGACGGCTGTATTCTGAAAATCGGGCATCTGTTCACCTTTCCGATTCACATCTTCAAAACTTGTGCTTATCGCATCAGGTTCCTTTAAAAGCTTGTCCAATCCCAACATTTTACTCCCTTTGGAAGCTACGGCCTTGCTGGCCTTGTCAAGCAGTCCACCAAATTGCGCATGGACTCCCTGCAAATTTAGCAAAAAGGCAAAAACGACTACTAAAGCATACGGAATGCTATTTCTTTTCATAATTGATTTCATTTCAGCGCTAGAGCCACAAAAAAGAAGCCAATTTATGGGTATAACACCCGATTCATAATTTAT